>ENA-OUNS01000151-OUNS01000151.1-human-gut-metagenome-genome-assembly--contig:-NODE-151-length-53266-cov-7.659826_pt1 | contig 53266 bp, 47 predicted proteins | sample MGYA00243237_ERZ505104 | MGnify/ENA primary metagenome ERZ505104 (study PRJEB26097, sample SAMN02711295) | human gut metagenome | biome: Gut microbiome | host: Homo sapiens | place: Denmark: Copenhagen...
GCGCCGCGGCGGCGCGGCCTCGTCCGCTGTGCGGACGAGAGGGGGATATCGCCCCCGGTTTCGTCAGGAACCGGGGGCGTATCTAAGGGGGACAGCGTCCCCCTTAGAATAACTCCAGGTTATACGAAAGCAACGATCGAAGCCGCTTCATGCCGCGCGACTTGTGCCGCGAAACCGCAGACTGCGTGATGCCGAGACGCGCCGCGACCTCCTTGCCGTTCATCCCCTCGACCGTCTCCAGCCGCAGCACCTCGTACTGCCGCGCGGTCAGTTCGCTGCGCATCGCCTCGAAAAATGCCGTCCGGAACGCCGCGCGCAGCGTGCTGTCCTCCTGTCCGAGATCGCGAATATAGCTTTCATATGCACAGCGGTCATACTGCCGTTCGCCCGACATACTCCCCCTCCTTTTCATAATAATTCTCCATTTCGAACGCCGCCAGACGGCTCTCGTTTATCATTTCGTTCAGCGTGCGGATGCGCCGCATCAGCCTGTATTTCACCTCGTACTGCTTCGCGTGACGCTTTGCCGCCAGAAGCTGTTTCTTGCGCAGTTCGAGCAGCGCCGTGTTGCGGCGATATTCCTGAGCCATTTTGCAGAGTTCCATGTTGTACCTCCCGTTCGTACCTTCGTTTATCGAACATTCGTTCGTATTTCTTAATTTCATAATACTTCAAATCAGAAGCAATGTCAATAGAAAACCGTATGCTTGTGTCCTGTTTTTCGGACTCATTGCATATACTGTCCCAGAAGAACGAAGGGAGATGAGACCTGTGCGCCGACTGCTGTTTACCGCCGTGCTGCTCGTGGCGGCGCTTTTCCTGCTGCCCATGCTCTGGCCGCAGGATATTTCACATGAATCTGCCGAAGGCGCCGCTGAAACGGCGGCCGTTTCCGAAAACGAAACTGTGACTGTGCAGATCGACGGCAAACCGACCGAGCTTACGCTCGAAAGCTATGTAGAGGGCGTCACCGCCGCGGAGATCCCGGCAGATTTTCCGCGTGAGGCGCTGCGCGCGCAGGCGGTCGCCGCACGAACCTATGCGCTGTGCAAGCTGTCCCGCGGACGTCCGGACGCCCATCCCGACGCCGATCTGTGCGACGATTACCGCCACTGCGCCGCCTACCGCAGTCCCGCAGTCCCCGTATTCGGCACGGATGAACTCTCCGCCATCCGTGCGGCAGTCCGCGACACCGAAGGCGAAATCCTGACGAGCGAGGGCGCTCCCATCGCGGCGGTGTTTCACTGTGTCAGCGGCCCGCGCACCGAGTCCGCCGCCGATGTCTGGGGCGAGGATGTCCCCTATCTGCAAAGCGTGGTCAGTCCCGGCGGCACGGCTTTTGACGGCTACGAGAGCGCTGTCACTGTTTCAGCGGACGAATTCCGCGAAAAGGCCGGCTCCGCCTTCCCTGCCGCCGATCTTTCCGGCCCGCCCTCCGCCTGGTTCAAGGCCTCGGTCCGCTCGGACGCCGGCGGCATCAAAACCGTAAAGCTCGGCGGCGTCACGGTCGAGGGTACGGCGGTGCGCGAGCTGTTCGGTCTGCGCTCGACCAATTTCACGGTCACGACCGCTGATGACTCGCTCACCTTCCACACCATCGGCTACGGCCACGGCGTCGGTCTGTCGCAGTACGGCGCGAAATACATGGCCGAAAACGGCGCGGACTACCGCGAGATCCTTGCGCACTACTACCCCGGCACCGAGCTTGTCTCGCTGAACGAAAAAGCAGCCGCTTAGCTGTCGCGAAGCTGACGTTTCGCCGACAAGCTGTGTTCTGACTGCGCAGAACACGAGTCGTCCGAAAGTTCCCATGCGGAAACTTTCTCCCTCCAGACGCATCAAAACCGAGGTACACGCCCCCGGTTTTGATATATTTGCTCCGCAAACATTATTTCATGCGCGCTGCCGCGCGGCATCGTCAACATCGCGAAAACGGACTTTATCGCCAGACTGAAACCGGGGAGCCTGTCCCCGGTTTTGATGCGCCTGCGCGGTTCTTACTCCTGCGCGAGCTCCCTGCCGAACGGCAGGATGTGCATACGGTATTTCTGCTTGTCGACCAGCAGCGTGCGGTCCGCGATCGGCATGAGGTCTGCGACCTTGTCCGGCGGCGTGCAGATGACCGCCTGAAGCCCCATCCCCCGCAGCAGGCGCACGCTTTCCACGATGCGCTCGCTGTCCATCTTGTTGAACGCCTCGTCGAACACCACGAGCCGCACGGTGTTGCCCAGACTCGAGGTATCGCTGACGCGGTAGAGCTGCGCGAAGGAGGCGAGGACCGAAATATAAAACGGCGTCTGCGTCTCGCCGCCCGATTTCGTGCCCATGGTCTGCGAAAGCAGCTGCTTCGAGCCGTTCTGGTCTGTGGTCTCGAAGTCAAATTTCAGATAGGTGCGGAAATCCGTGAAGCGCTCGATGTTTTCCTGCAGTTCGCTCTGCCTGCGGGCACTCGGCTGCGTATCGTCCGCCATCGTGATCTGGCTGAACAGCCTGTCGATCAGCGGACCGTATTTCTCCTGAAACTGCGCGGAGAACAGCGTAATATCGCCCTCCATCAGCTCGGGCGCCATGATCATGTCGTAGTAATCCGCGTAATCCGGACTGCGGTCGACGCGGAACTGATAGCTGTCCGTGCCAAACTGCGCCTGCCGCAGCGCCCGGTTCAGATTTCTCACCTGTGCCTGCACCTGCTCGATGCTGCTCTTGAGCCGGGAGAGGAAGTCGTTCTGGAACTGCTCCATCGCGCTCTCGCGCGCCGCCCTGATCTTGCGGCGGTAACGCGGCAGCTCGCTCTCCTCGAGCGCACGGCGCTCCGCGTCGAATTCGTCGTTGTCGAGCGCCTCCGCGCGGAACGGGCACGGCGCAAAGCGCTCGGCATACGCGCGGCGCGCCGCGAACAGACGGCTGCGCGCGGTCTCCGTGTCCTTCTCGGCCTGCTCACGGCTCTCGGAAAACGCATGGAGCACATTTTCCGGCTTTTTCAGCCGCGCAAGCTCCATGCGGTAACGCGGCACGCCGGTTTCATCACGGTACGCCTCGGTGTACTCCCTCTCGAGCAAGGTCTGCATCTCGCTTTGCTCGCGGTACTGTCCGGGCAGGATCTCATCTGTCAGCTGACGGATGCGCTCGTCGAGCTGACCGCGGAGCGAGATCTGCTCCTCCTTCTGCCGGCTCAGCGCATGGATCTCCCCGCTCAGGCGCTCGATCAGCGCTTCCTGCTCCTCGATCCACATCAGATTGATATGCCCGCGCTGCTCCTCGAGCGCCGCATTTTCCTCGCGTATCTCCTCGACGCGCAGGTAATCGCCCTGCCGTTCGGGCACGACCTTCTGCACGAAATACGGCAGCAGGAGCGGCTGCTTCTGCCGGGACAGTACGGAAAAGACCGGCTCCCTGCGTGCAAGCTCGTCCTCGAGCTGCGCCGTTTCCTCCTCGAGACGGCGGATGCGCAGCGTGACCGCGTAGCGGCCGATAAAGGCGTCATCCATCCTCTCGCGGCTGAGCGCACGGGCGACATAACCCTGATACAGCATGCCCTCCGCCGTGATCGCGGTCCTGTACTGCCGCAGCTCGTCGACCGACGCGCAGCACTTCACGCGCCCGAGCAGATAGTCCACATAGGTGCGCGCGAGCGGGTTTTCGCTCTCGACCTTTCCGGCAAGACTGCCGTCCATCGGACGGAGCTGCTCCTTTTCGCGCAGGCTGCCGATGTCGACAAGGCCGAAGGCGCGGAATTTCGGGTCGCGCCTGATGCTGTCGTAAAGGCGCAGCGCCTGCGGATAATACGCCGGTTCGACAAGGAAATACAGCTTCTGACTGCCGAGATAGCCCTCGACCGCGCCGCGCCATGCCTCGTCCGCGATCTCGAGAACATCCGCGAGAATGTCGACGGCGACCGGCGAGCCGACCTGCTGCGCAAGCTCGTTCTCGAGCCGCGACCGGCACGCCAGCAGGCCGCGCGGATAGTCCTTGACGTTATCGCGCAGACCGGCGAGCACCTTTTTCCTCTTCCCGAGCTGCTCCCGCGCCTCCGTGAGACGGTCTCCGAGCCGGTGAGAAGCCTCCTGCATGGCGTTCATCAGCGCGTCCGTCGCCTCCTGCGCCGCTTCGAACACGCTCTGCGGCTGCGCGAAAATGCTCATTTCGCCGCTCTTCAGCGGCTCATATGCGCCGCGCACCTGCTGCGCCGCCGCGCAGACGGCGTCGAGGGAGCCTTCCTCGTCCCAGTTCAGGACCGTTTCTCCGAGATGCTCCAGACGCAGCGCCTCGCGCTTGATCTCGAGCGCCTCGTTCTCCAGCCTGCGCGTCAGCTTTTCCTGCTCGTCGAGCAGACGGCAGCCTGCCCTGTCCAGCTCCTCAAGCTCCCGGCAGGCATTGCTGCTGTCCTTTTTGCGGATGTATTCCTGCCGCTGCGCCTCCTTCTGCTGCACCTCGGCCGCCAGACGGTCGATCTTCTGCTGCGCCGCCGCGCGTTCCTCGCTGCACGTGCGCTTTTCCTGCTCGCGGCCGTCGATCTGCGCCTGAAGCGTCTCGCTGCGCGACCAGTGCACAAGGAACGACTCGAGCTTCCAGCGCCCGGCTGTGTCCCGCATCTCCCCGTACAGCTTCGCGATCTCGTTCAGCGCGGCGAGCTTTTCCTCCTGCCGCTGCGCCATCTGCTCATGACGCTTGTAGTCGCGGATATTCTGCTGCATCGCCTCGATGTCCGGCTTGTCCGGAACATCGCAGATATTCTCGGTGATAAACTGCTGGATATCGACGATCGGGCGGAAGGAGACCGCCTTTTTCAGCATGCGGAACACCTGCTCGGTATGTACATTCCAGCGCGAGAGCAGATTGCGGCGGTATTCCCACTGGGTCTCGCAGACCTCCGCCCGGCGGCAGTTCTCCTTGAGAAAGCGGCGCAGGCTCGGCAGGTCGATGGCCTCCCCGTTCTCGATGAAGCAGTTTTCCGGCAGCGTGCCGGTGTAGATGAAGAAATGGTCGCGGCGGCTGCCGTCGCGGCGGCAGTCGAACATGACGCCGCACACAAAGCTGCTGCGCTCCGCATCATCATAAAACTCGCAGGCGATATAACTCGAAAAATCCTTTCCGCGGCGCGAGCGCGGATTGTTCTCGTCCATGTCGGCGCGCAGATAGCCGTCCAGCGTGCGCTGCGAGCGCTCGTTCGCGGCGAGATTGAAGTTCCGCGCGTTGGTCTCGCCGAGGAGCACGATCTGGAGCGCGTCGATGACGGTGGACTTGCCGGCGCCGTTCCTGCCGGTCAGAAAGTTCACGTCCCCTACCTCGATCAGCTCCCTGTCGAAATACAGCCAGTTAATCAGCAGTATTTTCTTCAGCTTCTTCATCGGCGTTCTCCTCCTTTCTCAGCACAGCCGCCGCCTCGTGCAGTCTCTCCGCGGAAACGGCGGTCAGAATGGTCGGCAGAATGGCAAAGCGGCAGTCCGCCTGATTGTATCTGCCTTCGATGCGCTGGATGACGGCGTGGTTCTCGAACACGAGCATCGCGCGCCTGAATTCATCCATGTTCGGCTTTGCCGGGAGGATGGCGTAGTCGGTCACGACCTTTTCGAGCACCTCGCGCACGGTGCACAGCGCGTCCTGCTCCAGCCCCAGACGCTCCTGACTTTCGTCGTACAGCATGCGCAGCGCGAGCAGGATGGCGGTCTCTCTCTTGGAGAGGATGAGGCGGTTTGCCTCGTCCGTGTTGATGACGTAAAAGCAGCCGTTCGCCTCGTCGTGCCGCAGATCCCAGCCGAGCAGACTGAGATAATCGCGCACGGCCTCAAAATGGATGGACAGAAAGGTATAGTCCGGGTTGTTCAGGCGTTCCCTGCCCGGGCGGTACAGCGTGCGCACGACAAAGGTGCGGCTGAGCAGCTGATTGCAGACCGACTTGAACTGCTGAAGCTCCTTCGCGGTCGCGCTGCTTATAAAATCCAGATTCATTTCTCGTTCTCCTTCCGGCTGAACTGCACCTTTGGAATAGAATATCCGTTTTCACAGACCGAGCCGCCGAGCTCCTCGACCTGATACGCCGCCCGCCTCGAGCCGCCGGACAGCACGGCGAGCAGGCTCATCACATAGTCCCTGTCATTCTCGAGCGGAATGTCCGCCGACAGGCAGGTATCCCGGTCTCCCAGCCAGCCCTGCACGCAGGCGGCAACGGCGGCGCGGCCGTATTCCGAGTGCAGCAGCGCGGCCGCCTGTGCGGCGGAGGCGGCGTCGGTTTCGTTCTCCTCGATCAGCACCGCAGCGGCTCTCGACCGCTTTCCCGGGCGTTTCCGGTACCACAGGCTCTTTTCCGACAGATACGACTGCTCATACAGCTGAAACACCGGCCGCAGCCTGTCGGTCAGGCCGTCCGCCCTGTGGCTGTGCGAGAGCGCGGTCAGCACGGCGTCGAGGTCGCCGCGAACGTTCTGCTCCCGGCTCGTGAGGTTTTCGATCTTCTGCGTCGCGGCGCGGGTATAGCGGCGCACCTGTGCGTCGATCTCATCGAGATAGTCGTGCTCCAGATCGTCATAGCACTCCTGCACCCAGAATATCCGGCGCAGGATGTCCGCGCGGCAGTCCTCCATCGTGCCGCCGCGCCGCTCCTGCTGCGCCGCCCTCGCCATGGCGGCGAGCTGCTCGTCGTCCTCCGCCCAGCGCATGAGCACCGTGCGGATGGGCACGCGGTATTTCGGCACGGAGTCCTTGATCTTGAGCGGACGGATGTACGCCTCGATGACCTTCTGATCGAAATCATCGAAATAGGACGAAAGCACCTCGCCGACGTCGTGCAGCTCGAGCTGCATCTGAAAATAGTGCTTTACGTTGTGATAGACCAGCCGGAGCAGGCGGATGAGCGCCTGCGTATTGTCGAAGGCCGTATAGACCGCCGCCATCTTCTCATAGGCAGAGCCGGTCTCGTCCGCGACCCGGAGCGCAGAATAGGTGCCGAACACATAGGAAAAGCCGCGCGCCGGCCTGTCATCGCGCAGTTCATGGAACAGCTCGAGCAGACGGCTCGCGTAGCCCGGCACGGTGATGTACTCCCGGAAATCCGGGCCGCGCTCCTTCTCGAACCAGCCCTTCGCGCACAGCTTGCGGATGAGAAAGCGCGCGCGGCCGGAAATATCGCGCAGCTCGTTTTCGTCGATGTCCTCGCCCTCGAAGGTCGCGTCCGCGAGCTGCTGCTCCAGACGGCTGCGCAGCATGGAGTACAGCTCGTCCTCGGGCAGCCTGAGCTTTTGCCGGTATGCCATGCAGAGCACATCGAGCGCGTCCGCGTACAGCGCCCGGTTCGGGGACGCGAGCGGCGAGAACAGCTCGTCCGGCACAGCTTCAAAAAATTTCATAAACGGTATCCTCCTGCGGAAGGAGCCCTTCCGCTCGTTTTTCGTCTGATACAATTATACGGTTTTCGCGCAGATTTTACAATGTGCAGCTTGTCGGAAAAGTCCCTTTCCACGCAAAAGCAGTCCGGTCTCCGCCGCCAGGGCACACAGGGACGAGAGCGCGCTGCGCGATCTCCTGCTGAGCTGCCGCAGAGCGCCCTCGGCGGGCGCATCAGGAAAACGAAAGCGGCCCGCCGTCCGCGTTTTGCAGACAGCAGGCCGTTTCCGGAGGAGCATCCGCGTCAAAGTCCGGCCCCGGAGGCCGCGAGCGCGTCCATCTCCTCCTGAAGATAACGGAAGAACAGCGCAGCGTGATAGCCGTCCGCAACGGCGTGCGCGATCGACAGCGCAACCGGCATTCTAACCGCGCCGCCGCTCTCCTCATATCTTCCCATCACGATAATAGGAAAGAAGGCCGGTTCGCTGCTGCCCGTCACGCGGCTGCCGCAGCCGGTGAACGAGACCCACGGCGTGCAGGACACGCAGTAGAAGTTCGCCGGCTGACCCGGCTTCGCCTTGATGCCGTGATTGCCGCCGAAGGTCTGCATATCCGCCGTGACCGCGCGGTAGAACGTGCCGAAATCGTCGGAGAAATCCGTCCAGCAGTCGGAAAACGTGCAGTCATCCGCGTGAAAGATCGTGTAGTTGGGAACGACCCGGTCCCAGACGCACAGCTCTCCGTCCGCATTCCGGAACATGCGGAAATTCTCGATGCGGCCGAGCGTCCGGGTGACGCAGTAGATCGCCGCAGGGTAAAAGCGGTATCCGTTCGCGCGGCAGAAACCGAGCAGATTTTTCACGTTTACGGGTGCTGTCATATTGAATTCGACCTTGAGCGTCTGACTGTAATAGCGGTAGTGCTCACGGCGCGGCCAGGTTGCCATGTCGATTTTTGTGTAGTGCTCCATTTTCGGCTGTATCTCCTTTTGTACTGCGGCAGATCGGATGGATATTATACTTCCATCATACCGCAAACACGCGGAAACGCAAGCGTTTTTTGCGGCGGATCTCCCGAAGGACAGAAAAACGCCGCTTCCCGGCTGTCTCCTGCGCAATATGGAGAACGATTGAAAAAGGGCGCACTGTCGTGCTATAATAACAGCAGAATATCCCGAAGGAGGAAGTTTGATGATTGAGGTAAATGCGATGGGCGAGGCATGCCCGATCCCGGTCGTAAAAACACTGCACGCGCTGCAGGAGCTGAACGGCGCCGGCACGGTGCAGACGCTCGTGGACAACGAGATCGCGGTGCAGAATCTGACGCGCCTTGCGGAGAGCAAGGGCTGCGCCATCCGGACCGAAAAGCGCGGCGAAAAGGAGTTCTGCGTGACCATCACGACCGAGGGCGCGGTCGCGGAGAGCGGAGACGAGGAAATTTCCTGCACCGTACCGGCCGCGCAGAAAAAGACCGTCGTTGTCATTTCCGCCGACCACATGGGCGAGGGCGACGACGAGCTGGGCCGCATCCTGCTCAAGGGCTTCCTGTTCGCGCTCACCCAGCAGGAAAAGCTGCCGTCGACCCTCCTGTTCTACAACGGCGGCGCGCGCGTTACCTGCGAGGGCTCGCCGTCGCTCGAGGATCTGAAAAATCTCGCCGCGCTCGGCGTCGAGATCCTGACCTGCGGCACCTGCCTGAGCCACTACGGCCTGACCGACCGGCTTCAGGTCGGCGGCGTTACCAACATGTACGTTATCACCGAAAAGCAGATGCAGGCCGATCTGGTCCTTCGTCCGTGATGCGGCGCAGAAGGCCGGTGCTCGTGATCGCGTTTTCCTCGACCGAGCAGGCGCTTGCCGCAGAGGCGCTGTTTACGAACAGCGGCCTGCCCGGGCGCATGATCCCCATCCCGTCGCAGGTCAGCGCCGGCTGCGGTCTCGCATGGAAGGCGGAGGTCGACGAAAGGCCGCAGCTCCTTGCGGCTCTGGCGCAGGCAGGCTGCGGCTACGAAACGGACGCGGTCGTCCAAATGTACGGCTGACAAATGGAGACAGACATGATCTATCTGGATAATGCGGCGACAACGCTGCACAAGCCGCCGGAGGTTGCCGAGGCGGTGAAAAACGCGATACTGACCGCCGGGAATGCCGCGCGGGGCGCGCACGGCGCGTCGCTGTCTGCGTCGCGCATGGTATTCGAGACGCGGAGCAGACTGGCGGAGCTGTTCAGCTGTCCGCGCGCCGACCATGTCGTTTTCACAGCAAACTCGACCGAGGCGCTGAATATCGCGGTCTACGGACTGATTTCGGCGGGCGATCACGTCATTTCGACCGATCTCGAGCATAATTCCGTGCTGCGCCCGCTGTACGATATGCAGACGCGCGGTGCGGCGGTCGATTTTGTTCGCGCGGATCGCCGCGGAAACATCCGATACGAGGACATGGAGGCGCTGTTCCGCCCGAACACAAAGGCGATCGTCTGCACTCACGCCTCCAATCTGACCGGAAATATGCTCGATATTGCCCGGATCGGCGCGATGGCGCACGCGCACGGCGCGCTTCTGGTGATCGACGCCTCGCAGACCGCCGGGGCGGCGCCGATCGATATGCAGAAAATGGGCATTGATGTGCTCTGCTTTACCGGCCACAAGGGTCTGATGGGGCCGCAGGGCACCGGCGGCCTGTGCATCCGGCCGGGCGTGAAGCTGCGGCCGCTGCTGCGCGGCGGCACGGGCGTGCACTCCTACGACCGGGAACAGCCGAAGGAATATCCGGCGCGGCTCGAAGCCGGAACGCTCAACGGTCACGGCCTTGCCGGACTGCACGCGGCGCTCGATTTTATCCTGCGGCAGGGCGCGGAGTCCATCGGCGCACGGGAGCGGCAGCTGATGCGCCGGTTTTACGAGGGCGTTCGCAGCATTCCCGGCGTGACGGTCTACGGCGACTTCACCGCGCCGGAGCGCGCTGCGATCGTGACGCTCAACATCCGGGATTACGACTCGGCCGAGATCGCGGATATTCTGGCCGAGGACTACGGCATCGCGACACGGGCCGGAGCGCACTGTGCGCCGCGTATGCACGAGGCGCTCGGCACGGTACAGCAGGGCGCGGTGCGGTTCAGCTTTTCCTTTTTTAATACGGAGGAGGAAGCGGACGCCGCCGTTTCCGCCGTCCGGGAGCTTGCCGAGGAATAAAACGCAAACCGTGGGCGTGCACCTCGGTTTGCGAACGTCCGTGTTCTGCAAAGGCAAAACACGGATTGTCGGAAGAACGAAGTTTGTCGACAATCTCAAAGCCCCCGTTCTCGTGAACGGGGGCTTTGCTGTATCAAACAGAAAAGTGAACTATGCTCCGGTTTCTGTTTTCCTTATCGATCCGCGCAGACAGGATGCAGATCATCCCGAATACGAGATTATCTGTTTTTCCGGGCGTGGCCGATCAGGTAGCAGACAGCGGCTACGATCATGCCGTTGATGGAGGCGATGCCCTTGCTGCCGAAGGCCTTGCGCGCGAGCAGGTCAAGGCTCATGCCGGTCTCCGCGCCGACGTAGCCGAGCAGGCCGGTGTACAGGCTGAGGATGAGGCCGCCGATGATGAGCGAGACGAGGAAGCCGCCGAAATCCAGACCGTCGGCCAGCTCCTGACCGACCCACATGCTCGCCGAGAAAAAGGTGAAGCCGAGCATGATCATGAACATGGTCACGATGCCGCGGCGCGCGTACTGCGGCACCGCCGCCTCCGCAAAGTCGATATCTACCGTCGTTTGTTCTTTTTTCATTGATTACCGTCCAATCTTTTGCTGTGAATCTGTTACAGGATGTACTTTTTGAGCGTCGAGGTGAACTCCTCGATGCGCTGAAGAGCGATCTGCTCGAGCGAGATGCCGCGCAGGCTCTCGACGAAGCCGCGCTCCTGCTGATACAGCCAGCGCGTCAGCTTTTCATCGAGTTTTCCGTAGTGGCAGTCCCTGACCCAGTCCTCGTAGGAGATCGGCAGAGCGTGGCCGAGCTTTTCCTCGAGCAGCGCCTGCTTGTCGATCTTATCCGCACGCTCGAGAATGCCGTTCCAGAATTCGAGTACCTCGTCGATGTGCTCATGGATCTCGTAGCGGCGCGCGCCGCCGTCATAGATCGTGCACTTTTCAAACAGCGGGTTCTGCATGGAAAGTGTCTCGCGGCGGAACGCCGGAGCGATGATGCCGCCCTTCCAGTAGAAGTCGATGAGCGCGCGGTTGATGCCGGAAACGCCCTTGTCGCCCTCCTCATAGCAGCTGAACACGCCCTCGTAGTACACGGTGATGAAGCCCTCGAAGTCCGGCCAGTAGGTGCGGATCTCACGGGTCAGTTTTTCGAGGATCTCGATGCCCTGCGTGCCGCCGATGGTGAACAGCACGATGTTGCGCAGCTGCGCGCCCTGTCTGCGGTAGTAGTCGGTGACGTAGCGCAGGCACTGCACGAGCGTTTCGCCCGAGGCGATGATGTCGCCGATCATGAGCGTGCTGTTGGGCACCATGGTCAGCTTGCAGTATTTGATGTCGAGCGACATCTCATCGTTCTCGCCGAACACGCGCTCGCTGGACATGAAGCTGATGTCGTGCACGCGGATGTGCTCCTTGTAGCAGCTCTCCTCGAGCGGATAGTTGAGCGCGCCGCGCAGGATGGAGAGAATGTTGGCGGACGTAATCTTCTTCTGCTCCTTGAGGTAGTACATCATCTGCGAGGTCGCGGTGACGAGCGAGGCATAGACCTCGTAGCCGACGACCTCGGGATGGTTCATCAGCTTGCGCGTCTCCGCCTCGGAAACGATGTAGTACTCGTTGAGAAAGCTGCCGCCCTCGAGGCGGTAGCAGTCCACGCCCTGGTCGCAGAATTCCGGGACAATGTGGACGTCGTTCCAGTTTTCGATCATTTCATTTTCCTCCCACAAAAAAGGACCGGCTGCCGTTTTGGGGGCAGGGGGTCCTTGGTCATACAGGTCTGTTCGGGGAAACGGGCGGGTGTCCGCATGATGTGTATTCGTGCCGCATATCCGTGCGCCTCCCTTTTTTCGACTACTTTATTATACGGGACAGAGCGTGCGGTTGTCAATAAGGGGGAGTGTATTATATCTATCGTAAAGAGAAGAAGCCCCCGACGGGCATCGAGAAACGATAATCCGCCGGGGGCAGTTCGTGATTATGCCTTCAGATTGCCGTCCTTGTCGACGGTGAAGGTAAGGGTTTTATTGTCGCTGGTGGTAATGGTGATTGTGGTATCAGAAGTATCGGAGAAACCGTTTGCCGCAAGATTCAGTCTGTCGAATGCAGTAGCAGTCCAGCCTTCTGCAACACTGAGAGAGAAAGTATTATCCTCAGTCGCATTGCTTACCTTGGTATAGGTTTCAGAACCAACAGTGACGGAAGCAATGCTGTTCAGGACATTGGTCAGCTCCGTACCACTTGGATTGCTGAATTTAATCTGATAGTATTTTCCGAATAAGGAGTCCTGTAACGTGCAGGACTCTACGGCAGCATCCAGAGGCGATTCGCTATCGGAATTACCGCCGCTCGTTCCGTTGTTTTTAAGAGATACGGTTGGATCGGAGAAATAACTAGCCTGTTCGGCAATAAGAGTCAGAGTACCGTTGTTTTCTGTGGAGAGAACGATTTCGAAAGGATAATTAGCTAACGAAGACCAGAGCAAAGCAATACTGCCATTCTCAGAATTAATGAGGTAGTTGCCAGTGCTCATATCGTCGACAGAGGTAACGGTCTTGTAGGATTGTCCGCTTACGGTGATGCCAGATACCTTGCTGACCCATACCTTGTCAGACTCTTTGAAAACAAGCGAATAATAAGTGTTTCCGGACAAATTGGAGAGTTTTTCTAATGTCGGTGCAGTCGTCGGTACCTTTACCTCTCCCTCGCTCGGCTTTTCCGGCTTAGTCGGCTCAGTCGGTTCGGTCGTTTTTTCCTTCGTGACGGTGATTTTCTTGTCCTCGTAGCCGTCTGCGGAAATGACAACGGTGTTCTCGCCGTCCTTGAAAGCGCCGCCGCCGAGAACCAGCTCATAGCCGCCGTAAGTACCGGTTTTCAGCTCGTAATCGGTCGAAGTTTTGCTCGGAGCAGCAAAGGAAAAATCAGCAATCTTATCATACTGAGTACCCTGAACAGAAATCGTCTGGACTTTAGACTTCCACTCATTAATCTGCCTGTCCGTGGTCGTGTTGTTTGCTTCGTCCTTTACGCCCTGAATAGAGACGGTAAACACGCCATCCTTCTCGCTCGAGGTTACTTTCATCTCCGGCACAGCCTTAACCTCAACCGTGCCGGGCATCGTAAACGCTGCTGTCAGCGCATCGTCATAATACTCTGCCGCAATCTTTACGGTGTACGCGCCCGGCTTGACGTTGTGCAGGGTGAGGCTCTTGTTATCCTCCGCGACCACGTAGTAAACCGCATCGCTGCTCTCGACACCCTTGGCGTAAACCGCGTCATCCTTGCCGTTCGAGGTCAGCGTGACCGATTTCAGCCGGCTGAGGAAGTCGCCTTCCGAGTTCTTGACCGAAATCGCAACGATGCCGGTTTTCTCATCTGTCGAATGTTCGAGCTCGAGGCCAGTCTCGTTGATCTTGCCGTAAGTAAACTCGACCGTCTGCGTCTTATAGCCGTTCGATACGATCTTGAGTGCATTCTCGCCGACATGCAGCAGGTCCTTGCTGAGGGTGATGACGCTGCCCTCGATGGAATAATACTTCTCGTCCAGCTCGCGCCAGTCGCCGTTAAGATAAAGCGCGGAGATTTTGCCGAGGTAGTCCGTGCCGTTTTCGAAGGTCAGCACAGCATCACTGCCCTGCTGATTGCCGGAAACGGTCGGCACGACGTAATCCAGTCGGCCGGATACGGTGCTGTCCTGAATGTCGCCGAGCAGACCGTCCTCAAGGACTGCCTTTGTGGCGTGCGGCGGGTAAACGCCTGCCTTAGCGGTCTTGATGAACTCGGAGAACGGAACCCAGAGCGCCTTGTTCGTCGCGTCGATGTAGTCCGTGCCGTCATAATACATGGTATCGCCCTTGTTGAATACCGAGTCGAGCGTGGATGCGCTGTAATTCCAGTATTCGAGGACGGCGGCGGAGTCCGCAGTATCGCGGCCGAGCTTGTTCAGCACGCAGGCATTCGCGACAAGGTCGCTGTCGAACAGGAAATCGGTCGAGACGGCGTAACCGCCCGAGCTGTCGCTGCTGCCGCTGCCCGAGGAGGTGCTGCCGGTTGCGCGGCTGACGGCGTCATAGGTGACGGCCTTGAGCTGAGCGGGCTGCGCGCCCTCCTTGACGTTGAAGGTGCAGGAGAAGGTCTTGAAGCCGTTCGCCTGAATGGTCAGCGTGTACTCGCCTTGATACTTCAGATGGTCGCTCGCGCCGCTTTCAGCATTGGTGTCGTTGTACAGCACGAACAGATCCTGACTGAACAGATAGTAGTCGGTGATCTTCTCAAGCGCGGTGGTCTTGCCGGTCGGGTCGGTCAGCGTGACCTTTTCGATCGGGTCGGTGATGCCGTAGACCAGATTGCTGACAGCAAAATGCAGGTTCTTGCCCGATTCCGGATTTTCCTTGATCTTGAGGGTCGGCGTGTCATGGTTCTGCACGTGGATGGACGCGAGCGCGGAGGACTTGACGCCCTGTGCGTTCGCGGAGGTCACGCGGACGAAGTAGCGGCCGTTCGAGCGGAAATTGCTCTGACCGAACGGAATGGTCAGCGTTGCGACCGTATTGCCATTGTGATCGTCAAAGCCCTTGGTGAACTGAAGGTTGCGGTTCCATGTGTTCTTTTCCTGATCGTATGCGACCAGCTGCACCGCGCCTTCCGTGTTATCCTCGTTGAAGTCCACAATGCTGTTGAACCACGCCTTTTCTTCCGCGGTATTGTAGTTGAACATGACAACTACATTGCCCTTGCCGTCCTCGTCCAGAACGAGCGGCTCGGAATAGCTCGGGTGCTCGCTTCGGACAGCAGAGGTGCCGAAGGTCGTCTTGGCGGGCAGGACGCGGACGCTGCCTGCGTCGTCGTAGTTGGTCAGGTAATAATCCCACATGGCGAGCGGGCCGTGCTTGATGAAGTAGTCCGGCAGGTAGTCCTCGCCGGTGTAGACGGCGTTCGCCTGCGCCGTGCCGAGAGAGATCGTCTGGGTCCTGCCGCCGGAGGTCAGCGTGACCGAGCCCGGCTTCGCCGTCAGCGGCAGCTTGGAGACCGCGCCGTCGTCCGTTACCTTGGAGACCGCCGCCGTCACATCCGCGCCGTCGACCGTTACAGTGGTGGCGTCCGCCTTGAAGCCGTCCTTGAACGAAAGCGCAAGGTAAGCGCCGGCATCGGTGGTGACGACCTTGGTGTCCGCGATCTCGGCGTTTACGTTCTGATCGTTATTCGAAGAACTGCCGCCGCCATTGGACGAGCCGCCATTCGAGGAACCGCCCGAGGACGAACCGCCGCCGGAGGACGAGCCGCCGCCGGAGGACGAGCCGCCCGAAGTCTGCGAAACCGTCTCGGTCTTGCCTGCCGCAACGGTCTTGCTGCCGGCCTGCACGCCGGAAACGTCCTCGGACGCCGAAACGCGGGTGCCGGAGGTGGAAACGCTCACGTTATCGGCGTTCGCCCTGACCTCACCGACCTTGCCGGCGCCGGTGATCTTCGCGTTCTCTGCGTTTACCGTGATGGAGCCGACAGACGCGCCGCTCTGCACGGTAACGGCAGCCGCGCCGGCGACCGTGATGCTGTCCGCCGTGCCTGCGATCGAAACATCGCTGTGCACAATAATGCCCCTGCCTGCGCTCGTGTTCCCGAAGGTCACGCCGTCCGCGCCGCCGCGGATCAGGATGCGTCCGGTGACGGTGACGTTCGTCAGGTCAGCCTGTGCTGCGCCGTCGGCGAGGATGAGGTCGCCGTTGATGGTCTTGCCAGCGAGAGACGCGCCGCTGCTGCGCACGATGACGTTGCCGTCTACGGTATCAGACAGGCCGTTATCCGCGAACGTGCTCGCCATGCCGCTGATGACCTTGGCGAATTCCGCACGGGTGATGCTGCTCCGGGGATTGAGTTTGCCGTTCGCGCCGTTGACGAAGCCGCTGTCGATCAGTGCGGAGACCGCGCTCTTTGCCCACGGGGAAACGCTGTCGCCGTCGGTGTAGTCCGACAGAGCGGAAGCGTCGCCGTCCAGACCGAAGGCGCGCGCCAGTACGGCAAAGGCTTCCTCACGAGTGATGGGAGACTCCGGGTTCAGCTTTCCGTTCGCGCCCTGGAACGCGCCCATCGCGACAGAGACCGCCATATCATTGTGGTACCATGCGTCCGGGCGGACATCGGTAAATCCGGAGAGGTCAGCGGCTTTGTCCGCGCCGAAGGCGCGGTTTACGATCGCCGCGAGCTGGGCGCGCGTCAGCAGACCGTTTCCATCGATCTCGCCGTTTGAGCCGTTCAGCAGACCGTTCTGGACGGCGCTGCGCAGACCGGCGGCGGACCAGTCGGTCGGGAAATCGTGAAAATCCTCGGGGGACGCGGCGAATGCGTTCGGTACGAGCATCGCGCCGGCCAGCAGCAGAGCGAGGGTTTGTTTCTTCTTCAAGGGTCATATCCTCCTTATCAGTTACAGTTACCTAAGGCTAACCGTTTTAGCAAAAAATGTCCTTTCCCGTCGGAAAGGATGGAAGGCAGTACCGCATGCCTGCGCAGAAGCGCTCTGCGGGCAGATCATGCGGTTAAAGTTAACGCGCGCTAACTCAAAGTGCTAATAAAATACCATATGTCTTTTGCGTTGTCAACTCCTGTATTTTACAGCAGTCAACAGGCCTGTCACGCAAACGACACACAAAGTACAAAATTTGCGGCAAGCAAGTTAGATTACGCTAACTTGCTTGCCGCACAATGCCGATAAAAATTTTTCGTCCGGTTCAGTCCTCATCATCCGGCTCATCCTGACGGCGGCGTTCGTCCGCGCCGCGCAGCCGGTACAGCAGCACGGTCACGCAGACGCCGAGCAGAAAGGCGAACAACCCCACCAGAATGCAGCCGAGCGCCCCGTTTTCCGCGATCAGACTGGCCGTGCCCGACGCATGGCTGACGCCGCCGCTCGAGACATTTTCCATCAGCATGGGCATGAGCGCGCCGATGCCGGTGACGAGCAGCAGACAAGCCGCCATGCAGACTGCGTTCAGACGGCGGCGCCGTCTCGCGCGCATTTCGCGCCGGAGCGCCGCGGTTCTCTCATGCACCAGACGGGCGCGTTCCCTATTCGTCCGCATATATAAATCCCTCCCGTTCGAGAATGGTTTTCAGATTCTGCTTGCCGCGATAGACCAGACTGGTGATCTGCTGCTCGGTCTTTCGCATGACCGAGGCCGCCTCGCGATAGGACATGCTCTCGAAATATACGAGATAGAGCGCTTCGCGGTATTCCGCTTTGAGCTGCTCGAGCGCGGCGTAGAGATGGCTCCTGCGCTCGCTTTGGATGAGCGCGGCATCGCTCAACAGCTCACTCTGCGGCTCAAAGTCCAGATCGTCCATGTGCAGAAAGGGGATGCGGTGCTTTCGGCTGTGCCGCAGGGCAAGATTTCGGGCGGTTTTGTACAGATACGCCTTGAAGCTGCCGGTTCCGGTGATCGGGCGCTCCTTTGCGAAGATCAGCGAAAACGCCTCGATCATCAGATCCTCCGCCTCGTGCGCATCCCGGATGCGCGCATTGATGTACAGCGTCAGCGCGTCGCCGTACCGTTCCACGAGCAGATCGGCGGCCTGCTCCTCGCCGTTCAGATACCGTCGGTATGCGGTCTCGTCCGAGATCATGCCGGCCGCCCCCCTTCCGCGTTTTTTCTACCCGTTATTATACAGGAACCGGCAGCGCATTACAAGAAGGACAGATATTTCGACCGCTCTTTTGTGTGCTGGCGGCATAACGTTACGCTCGACATTTTCTGCATATCAGGTATAATGCAAGCAATACAAGAACGGCCAGCCGATTTGATTTTCCTCACCCGTCGGACATATGCAAGGCTCATTCTTCTGCGCCGGCTGACACTGATGGCGCTGTTCTTCATCCCGAAGTATTTCAATCTCGGCATCGTGCTCTGCATCGCGTCCATCGTCATCGCGCCGTTCCTGCTCGCCGCGATGTACACCGTATTCTCTCCCATCGGCCTCGGCGGATAAAAGTCTGTCGAGAAGCTGCATAAATCAAGGCCCCGCCTGTAATGGCGGGGCCTTGATTTATGCCCTGGCCTCCACGAACCACCGGCTGCCCTCTTGAAACAGGTAGGTCTCCCGGCCGTTTATCCGGACAGTATAGCGGATGCCGCCGCCGCCCACCTTCGCGGAGGACGCGCGGCATTTATACCCGAGCTGCTCGATCGCGAACACGCGCCCGTTCATCCACCGGATCAGGCGCGGAAGCATCGTGCCGTCCTCATCAATATCCACGTTGACGGAAACATAGGTTTTGGTGTATCTTTCAGCCATACTGCCACCTCCGATGTGCTGCTGCCGCGCTCTCTCTTGACGAGATGCGCAATTTATTGTATGATAAATACGTAAACAGTTTACGCTTTTATTATACGCATTTGTTTTACGCATGTCAATGAAAATTTCGACCATTCATGCAATCCGTTTACGCATTACAAAATAAGGAGGCAGCACGATGAGGTTTGGCGAAAAGCTCCGAAAGCTGCGCAAGGACAGCCATCTGACACAGGCGGAGCTGGCGAAGCGCGCCGGTCTGGGACTGAAAACCATTACAAATTACGAAAAAGGCACTACTTATCCGCAGGACCGCAGGGTCTACGGCGTGCTCGCCGAGATCCTCGGCACGAGCGCGGACTACCTGCACAACGAGAACGATGATTTCGTTTCGATGGCCGGAAAGGAATTCGGCTATCGCGGCCGCGTCGGCGCGGAAAAGCTCGTCGGCGAGCTGACCGGTCTGTTCGCCGGCGGCGAGATGGCCGAGGAGGACATGGACGAGCTTATGCTCGCCATTCAGGAGGCCTATGTCGACGCCAAGCGGCGCAACAAGAAATATACGCCGAAAAAATATCAGCAGCAGCCTTGAAGCGGGGTGAGTCACTTGCTGAAAAACCATAACGAGGCCGTCCGCACCGCCGACCGGCTGGTCCGGAAATACGGCACGCGGAACGCCGACCATCTGGCCGAGGCGCTCGGCCTCATCGTCATGCCGCGCGCCTTCAAGCATCAGAAGGGCGTATACAAGGTCATCGAGCGCAACCGCTATATCTTCATCAAGCAGGACCTGCATCCGGTCATGCACAATATCGTCCTTCTGCACGAGATCGGCCACGACCAGCTGCACCGCAGCGCCGCCATCGCCGCCGGCGGCTTTCAGGAATTCAACCTTTTCAACATGGCCGACCGCGCGATGGAATACGAGGCCAACATGTTCGCCGCACAGGTCGCGCTGCCCGACGAGGAAATCCTCGAGTATATCATGCGCGGCTGCGACGTCGCGCAGATCGCACAGCTGATGCACTCGGACATCAACCTTGTCGCGCTCAAGACCGCCGAGCTCAACCGGCAGGGCCGCCGCTTCCGTCAGCCCGAGCACCGCTGCGATTTTCTGAAGTGAGGTGGCCGCTGTGAATACCGCATATTTTCATCTGCCCGGCCTATTCGAGTTCTACGAGCTGTACCGCGTATTCCTGCCGCTGTTCCGCGAGCACCGGGAATACTTCTACGGCTGGTGCGAAATCGGCTCGATCTACGGCGCGCCTGCGGACTGTCTCTGGGGCGGCGGCCGCGCCGGGTTCGGAGAGGCTTCGCCGCGCGATGTGCTCGCGCTCATGCAGGAATACGGCATCTCCGCGCGTCTGACGTTCAGCAATTCCCTGCTCCGCGAGGAGCACCTGTCCGACCGGAAATGCAATGCGCTGTGCCGCCTGTTCGCGGAGGGCGGCGGCGTGCAGAACGGCGTCATCGTCCACTCCGACCTGCTGCTCGAGTATCTGGCGCAGCGCTGGCCGGGTCTTTACTTCGTGTCCTCGACCACCAAGGTGCTCACCGATTTCCGCGAGCTCAAAAGCGAGCTCGATCGCGCGGATTTCCGTTATGTCGTGCCGGATTTTCGCTTGAACCGACAGTTTGACGCACTTTCCGCCCTCACGCAGGCGCAGAAGGACAAGGTCGAATTTCTGTGCAACGAGTGCTGCTGGTTCGGCTGCACCGACCGGAAGCGCTGCTACGAGACCGTCAGCCGCATGAACCTCGGCGAGGTCTGCCCGGAGCACCGCTGCGCCGCACCGGACGCAGACGGCGGCTACCGCTTCTCGAAGGCGATGAAAAATCCGGGGTTTATCGGCGTGCGCGACATCGAGGACATTTATCTCCCGATGGGCTTTTCGCAGTTCAAGATCGAGGGCCGCAGCCTCGGCAGCGCGCTCGTTCTCGAATTTCTGCTGCACTACATGACCCGGCCCGAATATCAGCTGAACGTCCGCGAGGAGATCTATCTGGACAACACGCTCGACCTGTTCTGACGAAACGGAGGGATTTCCATGCTGCAAAAAGTCAACCGCCTGCTGACCATTCTGATGTTCTCGCTCATCGGCGTTTTCCTCGGCTACAGCATTTACACCTGTGCAGACTGCCGCGCCCGTCCCGGCCTGTACGAACTGTATTCCGCGCCGTGGTACACGCAGCTCTTAGTCTGCGGCGTCTGTGTGCTGGTCCTGCTGGCCATCCTGCTCGCCGCAAAGCTCGTTATTCGTCATCTGTATGCCAAACGTCAGCGTGCCATAGCTGCTGCGATGCGAAAGCGCAATGCGTCGCGTGATTATTATGATGACTGGTATCCTGTTATCCGCGATGATGTGATCGCCTGCATCACAAAGGAAAAAACATATCCATGGGGTACGGATGCTCTTGTAAAAACCTATAAATGCCTTGTATTCTGGCGCAGCGACCGTGTTTATATGTGCGTAGAGCGCTTTGTGGAGCTTTCCACCAATGAATACCGGTGCTGCCCTGAGTATACATGGAGCATTGGCAAAACACTCGAGTCGTTTACCGAGATGTCCGAACAGCAGTTTGTTGACAAAGCGTATAATATCTGGTGTAACGGCGCACGGTAATCCTGCTGTTATTACATCCGAAAGGAGGCTGCGAACGTGGCCGCTCACACTTATCTTGCCATCGACCTGAAATCCTTCTACGCCTCTGTGGAGTGCCGCGAAAGAGGGCTCGACCCGCTCGACACCAACCTTGTCGTTGCGGACGAGCGCCGCACGGACAAGACCATCTGTCTCGCCGTCACGCCGTCGCTCAAAAGCTACGGCATTTCCGGCCGCGGACGGCTGTTCGAGGTGCGCCAGCGCGTCAGGGAAGCGAATATCGGCCGCCGCCACGATGCCCCGGGGCATCAGCTCTCCGGCTCGTCGTTCTCCTTCTCCGAACTGCAGAGCAACCCCTCCCTCGCCGTCGATTTCATCATCGCACCGCCGCGCATGGCGTATTACATGGAGTACAGCAACCGCATTTACTCCATCTATATGAAATACGTCGCGCCCGAGGACATCGTCGTCTACTCCATCGACGAGGTGTTCATGGATGTGACCGGCTATCTGAACACCTACGGTCTGACCGCGCATGAGCTCGCCATGAAGATCATCCTCGATGTGCTGAACACGACCGGCATCACCGCGACAGCCGGCATCGGCACCAACCTGTTCCTGTGCAAGGTGGCGATGGACATCGTGGCCAAGCACATCCCGGCCGACCGCAACGGCGTGCGCATTGCCGCGCTCGACGAAATGAGCTTCCGCCGCAAACTGTGGTCTCATCAGCCCATCACCGATTTCTGGCGCGTGGGGCGCGGCTACGCGAAAAAGCTCGAGCAGCACGGCATGTTCACCATGGGTGACGTCGCGCTCTGCTCGGAGCGCGACGAGGAGCTGCTGTACCGCCTGTTCGGCAAAAATGCTGAGCTGCTCATCGACCACGCCTGGGGCTGGGAGCCATGCACCATCGAGGCCATCAAAAAGCTGCCGCCCTCGCTCAAGAGCATCAGCTCCGGGCAGGTGCTCACCTGCCCCTACCCTGCGGACAAGGCGCGGCTCGTGCTGCGCGAGATGGCCGACCTGCTCGTGCTCGATCTGGTGGACAAGCGGCTCGTCACCGACCAGATCGTGCTCACCGTCGGCTACGACATCGAAAATCTGACCGACCCGGCGCGCCGTCGGCGCTATCACGGCAAGACCGAGGTCGACCGCTACGGCCGCACGCTGCCCAGACAGGCGCACGGCTCGATCAATCTCGACGGCTACACCGCCTCCACGCATCAGATCATGGAGGCAGCCTCCGCCCTGTTCGACCGCATTGTCGACCCCGAGCTGCTCATCCGGCGTATGTATCTCGTCGCGAACCGCGTGCTGTTCGAGAACAACGCGCCGCGCCGGAACGACTGTGAGCAGCTCGACCTGTTCACCGACTACGCCGCCGAGGAGGAAAAGCGCCGGAAGGAGGAGGAAGCGCTTGCGCGCGAGCGAAAGCTCCAGCAGGCCGCCCTCGCCATCAAGAAAAAGTTCGGTAAAAATGCCCTTCTCAAGGGCATGAACCTCGAGGAGGGCGCGACGGCGCGCGACCGCAACAGCCAGATCGGCGGCCACAAGGCCTAAGGCAACACCGCACAATTAAAGCTGCGGCATATGCGGCCTGTTCTGCGCCGCAGCGCCGCAAACTTGCAATAATTTCTGCAATATGATACGATAAATGCAGCGCATTTTCATGTACTCGATCACCAAAGAAAGCGAGAACCTTTTTTATGTTTGCACAGCTCGTCGGACTGTTCGGGACCGCGCTGTTCTTCGCGTCCTATCAGTGCCGGGACAACAGGCAGCTGTTTCGCGTGCAGTTTCTGTCCTATCTCTGCTACACCGCCCATCTGTTCCTGCTCGGCGCAGCTACCGGCGCCGTCAGCTATCTGATCAACACCTTCCGCTCCTTCTGTCTGAGCAGCAGATACGATTTCCTGCGCAGCCGCGCCATGGGCGCGGTCATCTGCGTGCTCCAGATCCTCGCCCTTGTTTTCACTTGGTCGGGATGGCTGTCCGTCCTCCCTGTCGCGGCGAACATCGCCACGACCATCGGCGGCTACACCTATAACGCCCGCACCATCCGCTCGGTCGGCATGTTCATCAACTCGCCGCTCTGGATCGCATACGACATCATCATCGGCTCGTGGGCCGGCATTCTGGACGAGATCGCGACCGAAGCCTCCATCCTCCTCTCGATCTTCCGCTACGGCTGGAAAAGCCTCGGCGGGCAGAGCAGCGGCGCCGAAGTCAGTCGAGCGGCGCAGGAATGACCGCAGCCTGTTCCGCGTGCCCGAGAAGAAAGCAGGTGTCTTATGGCCTACAATCCGAAATACGATGATATCATCGACCGTCCGCATCATGTTTCGCGCAGCCATCCGCGGATGCCGCTGTCCGACCGCGCGTTTCAGTTTGCTCCCTTCGCGGCGCTCTCCGGCTACGCCGATACCATCCGCGAAACGCAGCGTCTGACCGAGCGGAAGATCGAGCTCGACGAGGGCACGATCGAGATGCTCAACCGCCGGTACCGCCGTCTGATGGATACGCTCAACAGCCGTCCGACCGTCAGCATCACCTATTTCAGACCCGACGAGCGCAAGGAGGGCGGCGCGTATCTGACCGTGACCGGCGTTGTGCGCAAGCTCGACCCTGCCGCCCGGCGCATCATCATGCAGGACGGCACCGTCATCCCTGCCGCCGAGATCTCCGCCATGGAGGGGGAAATCTTCAGCGATATGGATGAATGGTAAAAAGACTGTCTCGAAAACCAGCAGGGCGTTCCCTTCTTCGGAACCGCCCTGCTTTTGTATCAAATTACCGTGATCAGTACACCATTCTGCCCTCTGCCGCGTCGAACTGAAGCGCGAACTGGACGGTCTTGAACGCGCTGCTGCTCCACATGCTGTCCCCCGCAGTCCGCGCCGGGTACTGCGCCCAGGTGTTCTGATGCGTGTAGTTGACCCAGCTGTTGACAAAGGTATCCTCCTGCGCGGTCTGTATCGGGAAGCAGACGTAGCCGCGCTGATTTTCGCTGCCGCGCGGCATGGAGAACGCGCCGGTCAAGTTGATGCTGCTCTGCGAATTGCCGAAAAAGTCGGTCGTGAAGGTGTCCTGCGTGCCGAGCGAGTGGTACGCCGCCGTAAGCGTCTGACCGTCCCTTTCGCACAGCACGCGGCCGGTCGCGTCACCATCCGGCCACCAGTCACTCTGCCCGCTCGGCCACAGCTGAACTGCCTCGGTGCCGCAGTAGTTCATCGGCTGCGTCCAGAGGAAGTGATGGAAGATGATCCATCTTTCCGTGCCGTCGGTCTGCTTCACGCGGACCGCCACGCCGGTCAGGCGAAGCTCCTTCGCATCGTACACCGTGTCGATTTGATAGCTGTTTTCGCCGGTCTGCGTCGTCACTTCCCTGCCGTCGTTCACCGGCTTGTCCTCCGTGCGGCTCAAAATCTGCGTCGCGCCCTCGCACGAGGCGATGTCCTCCGCACTGAGGTCGTTCAGCACCGCCTCGGGAAAGCCGAGCTCGAGCAGCTTCGCCTTTGTGCTCTGCACCTCGGCCTGCGCCGAATTATCGAGCGGCGTCCACTCCATCGGATAGCTGCCGCCGAACGCATAGCCGCAGGCCATGCCTGCCGCGAGGAGCACGGCGAGCGACAGCACGAGCTGCCAGTCCTTTACCCTGACCGGAACGGGCGTGATCGTGCAGCCTGCGTTATCCAGCTCGCCTGCGAGCGCGAACAGCCTGCGCATGATGATGATGTACAGGACAATCATGATGATGACCGTAATCCAGCCGCTCCAGTTCATCACACCGAGCGCGCACAGCACGACATTCCATACGATCAGCGCGGCGGCCGCACCGCATTTCGCCTCAAAGCCTGCCTTCTGCCGCAGCGCCTTCAGGCCGCTCCACAGGCAGACCACCTGCGCCAGCACTATCACCAGATTAAACAACGTCAGCACCACTGCGGCCGTTGTCCCCGTCAGCACATCCGCATAGATCGTCGTATCCAGTATCATCCACACGGTAATGTAGAGCGTGCGGAGGATGGCGATGACATAGCCGCCCTTGAAGCCTGCGTTTTCCCGGCGCAGTGCGCGAAGGCCGACCAGCAGAAACACCATGCCGATCGCCGGGAGAATGTAATTCAGGCACAGCACATTCAGTGTCAGTCCCGTGAGGGTCATGCCGATCAGCACGCGCGTGAGCGCCTGACCGCACCATGTGCCGCTGTCCGCCCCACAGCTCGACAGCCCCTCCGGTTCGATGATGTTCATCGTGGTTTTTTCCTGTTCGTTCATGCGAAACACCTCTTTCCTGCCTTTGATGGCTAACCTCAGTATAGCATATAAGAAAGACATTTCATAGTGGAAACGCAATAAAAAAACGAAAATACGCAGTCTGTATTGTGCAGATTGACAAGCGGCAGAAAAAGGAGGACGAACAGGTGCGGCGGTCCTCGTTTACCATTGCGATGCCGTGGTTGATGGCGTCGCGCGTGTTCCTGATGTGGACTTCCCGACCGTTCAGGTAAACCGAACCGGAGGTAATGGGGTCGAGACCAAAGATCGCGCGCATGACCTCGCTTCGGCCTGCACCTACCAGACCGGCACACCTTGATGCACCCTGCCCAAAGCCGCGTACACATCGCACAAAATCTCCGCAGGGTTTCCGACAGACAGCAAAAAGCCGAAGCAGTTTGCCTTCTGCTTCGGCTGCTTGATTTATGCCGTTTTTTACGGCCGTATTCTCATGATCGTGAAATGAAACAGGTCGCTGCGCAGATAATCGACCGAATACAGCGTCGGGTTGCCGCGCGAGTCGTAATGACACTGTCTGAAGCCGAACGCGCTCTGACCCTCGCGCAGGCGGAGCATTTCACACAGCGGGTCATTCTCTGCCGGGATAAACAGTTCGGTGCTCGCGCGGCTGATATAGATCCCCTCACTCTCCTCGAGGAAGGCAAACAGCGACTGCGGGATTGCGCCATGCATCTTTTCGGCGTATTTTTCCGGCAGGTACCCCAGACTGACCGCGATCACATCCTTCTCAGTGCGGCGGATATGCTGAATGATCGCAAACTCGGCTGTTTCCGGCGCTTCGAAAAACCGGCAGACCTCCTCCGGCGCCGTGCCGACCGTACAGGTCATGCACGAGCCCTGCTCGCGCAGTCCGGCCTCCGCGATCATCTTAGACATGCTTTTCAGCTGCGAAAGGTCGTTCGTGATGCGATGCGACGGCTCCTGAAGATAAGTGCCCGAGCCGTGTCTGGAATACAGCACGCCCTCGCCGCGCAGCAGGCCGAGCGCCTTACGCCAGGTCTCCCGGCTTACGCCGAGCATTTCCGCCATGCTGGACTCGGACGGTATTTTTGTCCCTGCTTCGAACGCTCCATCATGATACAGCGCAAGAAATTCCTCTTTTGCGCGCAAAGCGGAAGATTTCCCTCTCATTTTCGTCCTCCCGACTGCATCCGCACGACCCGTTCATGCGATATGCCAGTTTTTTTCTTTCTGTTTGGTACGCTCTGTCCATCTAAAATTATACAGCATCCATGCCGCTTTGCAAGAGCGTAATCACGAAAAGACCGGCTCCGTTCGCCGCGCGCCCGATTGTGCATCACAGGGACATCCCTGCAAAACGCCGCAGAAAAAGTCGAAAGTGCACATTGACATCAGTGTCCGGACAGCGTATGATGTGGCTATATCCCGGCGCTCCGCGCCAGAAAGAGGCTCTTTTCATGACATTGCAGCAGCTTGCCTATCTTGTCGCCGTGGCCGAATGCGGCAGCATCACCGACGCGGCCGAACGGCTTTTCATCTCGCAGCCGAGCCTGAGTGCTGCTATCCACAATCTGGAGAAGGAAATGGACGTGACCGCCTTCGTTCGCTCGAACAAGGGCGTTGCCGTCACGCGCGAGGGCGAGGAACTGCTCTCGTTCGCCCGGATGCTGCTCGAGCAGGCCGACATCATGCAGGAGCACTTCGGCGCGGGCCGGCGGCGCGATCCTCGGTTCTGTGTGTCGTGCCAGCATTATTCGTTCGCGGTCAACGCCTTTGTCGATGTAGTGCAGCAGTACGACGCCGACCGGTACAGCTTCATCCTGCGCGAGACGCAGACCGGCGAGATCATCGACGATGTTTCCTCCGGCCGGAGCGAGCTCGGTCTGCTCTACCTGTGCGAGAGCAACGAGAGCGTGCTCTCCAAGCTGCTGCGCAAAAACGAGCTTGTGTTCGAGGAGCTGTTCACCGCCGAGCCGCACGTTTTCATCAGCAGAGACCACCCGCTCGCCGCCAGAGCGCGCATCACGCTCGATGAGCTGCGCCCCTATCCCTACCTTGTGTTCGAGCAGGGCGAGCGCAACTCGTTCTATTTTTCCGAGGAGCTGCTGAGCATGCTCGATATGCCGAAAACCATACAGGTGCGCGACCGCGCCACGCTGTTCAGCCTTGTCATCGGCCTGAACGGCTTCACGGTCAGCTCGGGCATCATCGACCAAAAGCTCAACAGCCCGAGCATCATCGCGCGCCCGCTCGACATGGACGGCAGCATGCGCATCGGACTCATCCGCAAGAAAAACGTGGTGCTCAGCCGTTATGCCGTATCCTATGTCGCGGCGCTGAAAAAGCATTTGTCCATAGACTAAAGAAAACAGCCGCAGGCTTATGCCTGCGGCTGATCGGCGCTCTTTCTTTATATGGCGTATCAGTTTTCCTCCGGGAAGCTCAGCGGCAGCGCCTTCGGCTGCTCGAACGTGGTCGTGGTCTCGCAGAAAACGTGCTCGCGGGCGCTCCTCAGGATGCACTCCATCACCTCGAGCGAATGCAGAGCCATGTCGCCCGAGGCGCGCGGCGTGCGGCCGTTCTGAAGCGCATACGCCAGATCGACCAGACCGATACCGCGCGGATTTTCCGCATGGCTGACCGAGTTGAACGGATGACAGTTTGGTACGACCGGCCACGGCGTATCTACATTCTCCGGGCGGCGTTCCGGGTCGGCCCAGCGGTATTCGCCCGGCGTGCGCATCAGCGTGTCGCCGCCGAACAGGTTCGGGCCTGCGATCGGGTCCTTTTCGTCGATGAGCACCGTACCCTCGGTGCCGTAAAGCTCCATGCGCGGAAGCTCGCTGTCCCAGACGTCAAAGCTGCACGTCAGCGTCACCTGCGCGCCCGAGCAGAACTCGAGAATGGCGTTGATGTGCGTGTCCACATCGACCGGCAGCACCGTTCCCTTTGCCGGGCCGGACGGCACGGTGCGCGTCTGCGCGGCACGGGTCGCCATCGCGCAGACCCGGCGCACCGGGCCCAGCAGGCTGAGCAGCGCGGTCACATAATACGGCCCCATGTCGTAAAGCGGGCCTGCGCCCGGCTGATAGAAAAACGCCGGGGCCGGGTGATGGAATTCGTGGCCGTGACCGACGAACCACGCGCCGCCGCCCGTGATCCTGCCGAGCCTGCCGCTGTCGATCAGCTCACGGATGTTCTGAAGGCGGCCGCCGAGGAAGGTATCCGGGGCGCAGCCGATGAGCAGGCCCTTTTCCTTCGCGAGCTCGACCAGCTCTTTGCCCTCCGCGAACGTCATGGCGAGGGGCTTTTCCGTGTAGACGTGCTTGCCGGCCTTGAGTGCGGCGAGGTTGTACTCATAGTGCGCCTGCGGCGTGGTCAGGTTGAGCACGAGGTCGATGTCCGGGTCCGCGATCAGCTCCATGCCGGACGCATAGGCCTTCGGGATGCCGTGCTCCGCGGCCTTGCGCTGCGCCTTTTCCAGACCGCGCGACGCGCACGCCACGACCTCCACCGCATTATATTTTTTCAGATTGTTCAGATATACATTGCTGATGTCACCGATGCCGATGACGCCGACACGAAGCTTTTTCATTGTTTTTCCCTCCATATGGTATTTTTCAGTTGTCTTTCTCTATTCTGTGCACTTCACCTTTATGTGTGACAATACTCTGATCACGCTCACAATACACCATATCTCCAGCATTTACTTTATCGTATTCACTTTTAGGACAGAGTAAAGTAAATTCTGTTCCGGTCGCTTCTTCAACTACAATATAGTACTTGTCTCCAGATTGATACTTGTCAACAGTCGTGACCTTTCCTCCCATCGGGTAATAGCTTATCTTCACAAACGCAGCATATCCACCGACCGCCAGTAAAAGCACAGCTGCCAGCAAAACTTTTTTCCATTTTTTCATTGTCGTTACTCCTTTCAAAGAAAGCGGTTATTTCCTGCAAAACCGGAAATCGCAGCAGTCAGCGCCGTAGCCAAGGGTTCTCGTTCTCGCAAAACCGAGTTTGCACAGGCCGCCATACGTCACGTCGTCCACATCGCAGAACAGGCGGCACAGCTCCGCGCAGCCGTTTTCCACGCAGGCCGTGTGCCAGAGGCATTTTTTCATCGTGACGGAGAAGCCGTTCGTTCCGTGCTCCTGCTCACTCTCCCAGAGGTCAGAACTTCGCACGACTCGCAGAAAAATGCGACTGTAAAGCGCGTAAAACCCCGGTATTGCCTCCATCATCATCATTTCCGCGTGTTTCTGCGCCGCGACCCGTTCCAGCATATAGCGCCGCATCTGCGCATGCGTCTCCGCCTCCGGCAGGCTCTCCTGCATGGCCTTGTACAGCGCGATGCGCGGCAGGATGGTCTGAACGAGCGTTTTCCTCTGGTTTTTCGACCGGTTCTGCGTGTTCCGTATGATTTCTTGCAGGATTTCCTCCTGCCGGGCGAAAAGAGCGCCGCCTCGGTCGCCGCCGAAGCTCTCGGCGAGGAACATCCCGATCTGCTTCTGCTGTCTGATGCGCATAAATGCTCACTGCTTTCCCTTTGATCTGCTAAGCTGAGTATACCATATATCCCGGCGCTGCACCAGTCCATACGTCGAAAACATGCAGTGGCTTACCGTATGCTCCCGCTGTAAAAAATACGAAAAACACCTTGAAAATCTACTGTGGCAGTGCTATAATCATTGCGAAAAACAAACAAAAGGAGGCAAGCCCTATGGACAGTTGTGACAGACGAATTGTACATACGACGATGGATACAGACCTCGCTCTTCCGGCGTCCGCAGGCATCCTCTTTTGAATAAGCGCTGAGCCTCGCTCCATCGTGATGAACAAGTCCACAACTGATGTTTGTGTCGCTGTATCTGTTACGGTGGATTTTTTACGCCCTTTTCAGGGGCGGAAGGAGGCTTTATCATGAAGAAGGAAGTATTAAAGGAACCGATCTTCGCAGAAAAGATCCTCAGGATCATCCGCTCCTCGCCCTCCATGGAGGAAATGCGGGAGCAGCTGCGGGATTACCACGACAACGACATCGCGCAGAGTCTGAAATATCTGAACCGTGCCGAGCGCAACCTGCTGTACAGCGCACTGGACGCGGAATGGCTGGCCGAGATCATCTCCTACATTGACGATCCGGTCGAGTACGTCGACGAGATCGGCATCGACAAGCTGTCCGCGATCATCAACGAAATGGACGCGGACGACGCGGTCGACCTGTGGGAGAGCATCGACGAAAGCGTCAAGGTCAAGCTGCGCCCGATGATCGACGACCAGACCAAGGCCGCGATCCTGCTCATCAATTCCTATGATGACGACGAGGTCGGCAGTCTCATCACCACCAATTACATCTGCATCCACCAGAGCCTTACCATTCGCCAGGCTATGCACGAGCTAGTTCGGCAGGCCGGTGAAAACGACAATATCGCAACGATCTATGTCATCGACGGTCGAAACCGCTTCTGCGGCGCGATCGACCTCAAGGATCTGATCGTTGCGCGGGAAAACGTGCCGCTGGATTCGCTCATCAGCTACGCCTATCCTTATCTGCTCGACCACGAGAAGATTTCGGACAGCATCGAAAAGATCAAGGATTACGCTGAGGACTCCCTGCCGGTTCTGAACCGGGACAAAAAGATCATCGGCATCATCACCGCGCAGGACGTTGTCGAGGCCGTCGATGACGAGCTGGGCGAGGACTATGCAATGCTCGCCGGTCTGTCCGCAGAGGAAGATCTGAACGAAACGATCGCGGAGAGCATCAAAAAGCGTCTGCCGTGGCTGATCATCCTGCTCTTTCTCGGCATGGGCGTTTCCACGGTCGTCGGCGCGTTCGAGGGCGTTGTTGCCGTGCTGCCGGTCGTCATCTGCTTCCAGTCGCTCATTCTGGACATGGCCGGCAACGTCGGCACGCAGTCTCTGGCGGTCACGATCCGCGTGCTGATGGACGAAAATCTGAGCGCGAAGGACAAGCTGCATCTGGTCGCGAAGGAGATGAAGGTCGGCTCCTGCAACGGCGCGCTGCTCGGCGTGATGGCGCTCGTTTTTCTGGGTGTTTACATCGTGCTGTTCAAGGGCTATTCTGCCGCAAATGCGTTTCTGATCTCGGGCTGCGTCGGTCTCTCGCTCCTCGCCGCCATTGTCATTTCCAGTCTGGTCGGCACGCTCGTTCCGATGCTGTTCCATAAAGTCAAGATTGACCCGGCGGTCGCCTCCGGTCCGCTCATCACGACCATCAACGACCTTGTCGCTGTCGTTACTTACTACGGACTGGCATGGGTCTTTCTGATCGACCTGTTTCACCTCGTCTGAGGCGCAGCCGAATATTCCGCAGACCCGTCACAGGATGAACCCTCCTGCGGCGGGTCTGTTTTTTGCGCACTTCCGCGCGTTCCCGTTTTCCCCGACATCCTTATCGGAATCCATACATTCCCCCTTATTCTGTCTGTTACAGGCTATTAAAATTCTATTTAATACAGATTGTTTTTTGTTTCGGATTGCGTTACAATAGGGGTACAGACAAAGGTAAAAGGAGGAATTTTTTATGAGGAAAAGATTGACGTCCATCCTGCTGGCGCTGGCAATGCTCGTCGGCCTGCTCCCCGCGCTGTCACCGCAGGCGGAGGCCGCCGCAGACGATGCCACGGCGCTGCTTCAGGAGGTGAGCACCAAGACCTCCGTACCCTCGGGGTACACGCCCATCTACGATGCGGACGACCTGGCCAATATTGCCAACGATATGACAGGCAAGTACATTCTGATGAATGACATTGATTTATCAGGCATCAATTGGAAGCCTTTGGAGGCTAAAAGCACCAAAGGCCTTACTACTAGCTTCACCGGCATTCTGGAGGGCAACGGTTACACCATCCGCAACCTCTCCTGTACCAACGAAGTAAAAGCAGGCCTCTTCGTCGAAAATTACAACGGTACCATTCAAAATCTGGCGCTGACCGGCACTGTGACTGTTGCAAACACCAATCATTTCAACGGTTATGCAGCCGGTTTGTGTGCGTCAAATTTTGTTGGCGGCATAATTAAAAACTGTACTGTTGCCGCGACAATCACAAACGCCGGTTCCACATATACGACCGATGTGGCTGGTATTGCCGCATCAAACTTTGGTACTATCTCTTACTGCCGTTTTACCGGCACCATTCGAGCCGTCAGCGGAGGGGATGCTATTCTAGACGTCAACGGAGCAGCGGCTCTGGGTGACTGGGGCGAGATTACCGCAGGCGGTATCGCTGCTTTTCACTCCAATGATAATACGCTCACCGCCTGTGAAATGACAGGTAACATACTGCTCCAAGGAAATGTTGACAAAGTATATGCCGGTGGTCTGGTGGCCGGAGACAGCGGCAGTCTGGATCAGTGCCGCGTAACCGGTACGATTTCCCTCACCGGCCAGGCCAAGACACCTACACTTAAAATCGGCGGTCTGGCAGGAGCATCCACGTATCATTGTCAGTATACCGACTGTTCCTTTAACGGCACAATTTCCATTGCTCTTTCCCTGTCCGATACCGGCTCCTACCCAACCTATCGCGTCGGCGGACTCTTTGCCGAGTCCATCTCCGACGCCACCATTAAAAACTGCTATGCCTCCGGAACCATTCTGGACAGCAGCACCGACGAAAACGGCGCTCTCACCGTGCTTGGCACCCCTGCTTGGTGCGTAAGTTACCTATTCTCGGGAGATAACAAAGATTTCTCCGGTATTTATTATCCCAGTGGGACGTTCGAGGCTTTCGACCAGCCAGTCACCCCCTCTACTGGCTACACCGCCGTTCCGCTCGCGTCCATGGCCAGCAAGGCTACCTTCCCGAAATATGACTTCTCCTCCGTCTGGACGATGGGTCAGAGCTACCCCATCCAGAAGGTGTTCACCCATCTCTCGAACGGCAGCTCGACGCCTGTCGCAAAGCCTACCGAGGACACCGCGGTCATCGACGCCAGCGAGTACATTCAGCAGCACGTTACCTTCGCGCAGTCCAACGGCTACAGTCAGCAGATGGATCAGCGCATGGCAAAGCTGCTCGCCGACGCGCAGAACACCACGGCCGCCAACGCCGGTGAAGCCGCCTACGACATTCTGAACACCGCAAGCGAGCTGTCCAAGTTCAAGAGCCTGAGCATTTTCGACAATCCCTATGACGCCATGCTCACCGAGCTCATCCTCTCCGCCACGAGCAGCGAGGTCGACAGCCTGAACACCCGTATCGAAGCGGAAAACCTCAAGCTCGCCAACAGCATCTGGGACATGATCCTCAAGGTTCAGCCGAACTATTCCGCAGAGAAAAGCACCTACAAGCCTGCCATTCAGGAGCTGCTCTCCGACCCAGAGCACCTGAAACAGCGCTCCCCCGACATCTACGAAAAGCTGGCGGCCGCCATCGAGCAGTACCGCGACGACAAGGGCACCCGTTCGGCGCTCGACTTCATCAGCGGCACCACCAACTTCTTCGGCAAGGCAGGCGAAGCGCTGGATGTGCTGGAGGATTACCAGAACACGCTCGACTGGATCATCGGCTGCGCGAACTACGTCAGCGTCGTTCATGCGTATGAGGCGCTGAACGAGGAGTATATCCAGACGCTCCATCAGGTGGCCGGCAAGATGGGCAATTCCGCCTACGCCACTTCCTTCCGCTCCGCGCTCCAGAAGTACGATGACTGGCTGAACTGCGAGGTCATCGCGGAAGCGCTGGAATTCACTACCGGCTTCGCCAAGCTGACCTATGACACGCTGTCTCCCCTCACCGAGAACGTCATGACCTATTATCTCTCCGGCTGTCTCGGCCTTGACGTCACGAATGTCACGGTGGTCATCGCTGCGTATAACCTCGGCTGGTCGCTCAGCAATTCGCTGACCGGCAACGACAAAATGGTCGAGAGCCGCGAGATCATCCGCGCCTCCTATTACGTGGAGGATGCGCTTTACAGCATTCTTCAGACCGACCGCGAAGAGCTGAAGAACAAGAAGGATCTGTCCTCCGCGCAGAAGTTCGACGCCTCGTACATGCTGCTCCGGACCAGCGAAATGTACGCTTTGCAGGCGTACAAGGACTATCTCGATGCGTCCGAGAAGTCCTTCACGCAGGGCCTGCTGCATCTGGGCAACAATAACTTCAACACCACCGAGACCACGCTCGCGAACTTCGCGATCCTGCGCTGGGATGCCGCGATATGCCACGGTCAGGCGGTCCGCGATCAGATGATGTCTGAGCTCATCATCGCCTGCCCGACAGACGTTTACGTCGAAAATGAGAACGGCGAGAACGTTCTTACTATCGAGGACGGCGTTGTCACGACCTGTGCAGCCGGTGTCTCGGCCGCTGTCGCAGGCGACACCAAGGTTCTCGGCCTGACCGGCGGCCCCTACAACATCACCATCTGGGGCACCGACAGAGGCACGATGGACGTTTCCTACACGGCATACAGCAGCACCGGCCGCGTCCTCAAGCAGCAGCACTACGACAACCTTCCCCTGACGGACGGCTGCCTCTACGAGAGCAGCATCGAGCCGAGCAGCTCTACCTCGGTCGACTTCACGCTCGACGGCGATGCGCCGGAGAATGACTTCCGCTTCACTGACGTTCCCGAGAGCGCGTATTTCTACGAGCCGGTTCTCTGGGCGGTCGAAAACGGGGTCACGAGCGGCACCTCCGCAACTAAATTCAGTCCCTATGAGGGCTGCACGCGCGGTCAGGTCGTCACCTTCCTGTGGCGCGCCGCAGGCTGCCCTGAACCCGAAAGCAGCTACAATCCGTTCTCGGACGTTCCTTCGAACGCCTACTATCACGACGCCGTGCTCTGGGCGGCCGAGGAGGGCATCACGACCGGCACGAGCCGCACCCGTTTCGAGCCGAACGCGACCGTGACGCGCGCCCAGACCGTCACCTTCCTGTGGCGCTGGGCCGGCTCGCCCGAGCCCGGCTCCGCGGGCAGCTTCCGCGATGTACCTTACCGCGCTTACTACGCGGACGCGGTTGCGTGGGCGGTCGAATACGGCATCACCAACGGCACCGCACCTGGTCTGTTCTCTCCCGCGCAGACCTGCACGCGCGCGCAGATCGTTACCTTCCTTTACCGCGATCTCGCCGCCGAGTGGGAGGACTACGAGACCTGAGGCGGCACCAGACGCCCCGCGGCATTCAGCGCCGCGGGGACAGCGGTGCTGATCATAAAATGGAGATGTTTGAATTATGTTACGCTATATTTTTTCATTTCATTTTCTCGAACGCTACGGGTTCCAATCCCTTTTTATCTCACGATCATCGGCTGCCTCGTATATCTGCCGTTTCGCCGGCACTGGGATAAGGTATTCGGCTGGGTGGATGCGATCATTTTCGACTGCTGCCTTGCGATACCGCTCGTGCTCTACGCCTGCTTTTTCGTATATACCGAGACACCGCCGACAACAGGAAATATCATCGCAACGGTAATCGCTGCCATTGTCGGCGCTGTTGTGGGACTGGTGATCCTGGTCGACTGCTGGCGGAGATGCAGCAATATCATAGAGATCATCTTCCTTCCCCTTGTGATGATCATGGTGTTCTGCATGATCATTCTTTTCTGGTGGATCTTCCTGCTTTTGATGGGATTTGCCACAAAAAGCGATGACCGTTAAGCTCTGATGCCGCCTGCGGTCAATTCCTGACGCTGAAAACAATCCGCACATAAAAAAGCCGCTGCATGACGGAGAAATCCTCTCCGCATGCAGCGGTTTTCATTATTTTTATCCGATCTTCGACAGGATGCCGGTCGACTGAAGGAACAGTACGAACATCATCACCGGCGCGACATAGCGGATCATGACGCGGTAGAGCTTTTTGCGGCGGAAGGTCTCGCCGTTGCGCTCCATCTCGTCGATGACGTAATCCGGCGTCATCACCCAGCCGATCAGAACGGTGGACAGCAGCGCGATGAACGGCATCATGACGCTGTTGCTGACGTAGTCCATGATGTCGAGCAGCTGGCCGACCGAGCCGTTCGGCAGCATCACCTCCACATAGAATACGCTGTAGCCGAGCGTGATAACGGCAGACGCCGCCAGATAGATGACCGACAGCACCAGGACCGTCTTTTTGCGGCTCGTGTGGAAGATCTCCATGCAGTTGGCCGTAATGGACTCCAGAACCGAAATGCAGGAGGACAGCGTCGCGAAGATCGCGGTGACGAAGAACAGAATGCCGACCGCCGTACCCGCTCTGCCCATCGCGGCAAAGACCTTGGGCAGCGAGACGAACATCAGGCTCGGGCCTGCGCCCATGCCCTCAGTGCCCGAGAACACATAGACCGCCGGAATGATCATCATGCCTGCGAGGAACGCAACACCGGTATCGAAGATCTCGATCTGGTTGACCGCGCGGTTGAGGTCGACCTCCGGGCGCACATACGAGCCGTAGGTGATCATGATGCCCATGGAAACGCTCAGCGAGAAGAACAGCTGACTCATCGCGTCCAGAAGGATCTGGAGAAAGCGCTGCACGGTCAGTCCCTCGAGGTTCGGCGTCAGATAGTACAGAAAGCCCTGCCAGCCGGTTACGACCTGTCCGTCCGCGTTCGTGTGACTGAGCGTCAGCGAATAGCACGCGATGACAACGACCAGCACGAGCAGCACCGGCATCATCCAGCGCGATACCTTTTCAATGCCGTTCTGCACGCCGTTGTAGACGATGAGCGCGGTAACGCCCATGAACAGCAGCGCGAACACCACCGGCGACACCGGCGAGGTGATGAACGATGTGAAGTAATCGTCCGCCGCAGCAGCGCTCGCCTGACCGGAGACGTAAACGACCGCATATTTTGTGATCCAGCCGCCGATGACCGCGTAGTACGTCATGATGAGCACGGGCACGAGGAAGGTCAGGATGCCCAGACCCTTCCACTTCGGGCGCATCTGCTCATACGCGCCGATCGCGCTCTTCTGCGTGCGGCGGCCGATGGCGATGTCCGATGTCAGCAGCGTGAAGCCGAACGTCAGTACCAGAATAAAGTAGATGATGAGGAACAGACCGCCGCCGTCCTTGGCCGCCAGATACGGGAAACGCCACAGATTTCCCACGCCGACCGCGCTTCCGGCTGCGGCAAGGACAAACCCCAGCTGTCCCGAAAAGTGATTTTGCTTTTTTTCCATTGTGAAATTTTTCTCCTTACCCCAAAATTCCTGTACAGCTAACATACCACATGATAGAATATAAGTAAAATAAATGTTTTTACTGCTATACATTACATCTGGTAATGTATGCTATGCAAAAGCAAGGCGGCAGCCGTCAATTGCTTTACAAGCATCATACTGTACCGAACATTGAAAAGGAGGAATACCTATGCGCGAGGTACGCGATCGCTACGAAATCTTTCTCAAGGTCTGCGAGACCGGCAACTTCACAAAGGCCGCCGAGGCGCTGAACTACACGCAGTCCGGCATCAGCCAGATGATGGCAGGTCTCGAGGAGGAGCTCGGCGTGCAGCTGTTCGCGCGGGCGAAGAAGGGTGTCGTCCTGACCGACAACGGACAGCGGCTCATCCCCTACATCCGCGAAATGGTAAACCAGAAGGAAAAGCTGCGCCAGGCGGCCTTCAACATCAACAACAAGGTCGAGGGCAAACTGCGTATCGGCAGCTTTTCGAGCGTGACGGCGATGTGGCTGCCGCACGTCGTGCATTTTTTCAAGGAGAACTATCCGCAGGTCGAGGTGCAGATCTTCGACGGCAACTATGACGAGATCCATGACTGGATCATCCGCGGACAGGTGGACTGCGGCTTTCTCTCGTCCATTCTGGCGGAAGATCTGACCTTTTATCCGCTGCATCAGGATGCGCTCTGCGCCGTGCTGCCCCGGGAGCATCCGCTCGCGCAGCGCAGCAGCGTCACCCCGGAGGAGCTGCTCCAGTACCCGTTCATCATCGAAACGCCCGGCTGCGACAACGACATTCTGCATCTGCTGGAAAAATATCCGCACAAGCCGCAGACCGTGTACAGCTTCCGCGACGATACGCTGATCGTTGCCTTCGTCAAGCACGGCCTCGGCGTCACGATCTCGCAGGAGCTTGCCATGCAGGCGTTCGCGAACGATGTGGAGATCCGCCCGCTCGTGCCGGAGAGCTTCCGCACCATCGGTCTCGCATTCGCGCGCACCGCAAGCTCGGTCACGGCGCGGACGCTGCTCGAATATTTGCAGGCAAATCTGTGCGGCGCGTGAGCGGTTATCCTCTTCCCAGAATGGCGTCCATATCCTGCTCGGGCGCGGTGGTCGGGTGCAGATCGTAAGTCTCTACCAGCATTTTCACCACGTTTTCCGACAGGAACGCCGGCAGCGTCGGCCCGAGATAGATATTCTTCACGCCGAGCGCAAGCAGCGTCAGCAGGATGCACACGGCCTTCTGCTCGTACCACGAGAGCACGAGCGTGAGCGGCAGGTCGTTCACCGTGCAGCCGAAGGCATCCGCCAGCGCGAGCGCGACCTTGATGGCGCTGTATGCGTCGTTGCACTGTCCCATGTCGAGAATGCGCGGCAGACCGCCGATCTCGCCGAGATCCAGATCATTGAAACGATATTTTCCGCACGCGAGCGTCAGAACAAGCGTATCCATCGGCGTCTGCTTGACGAACTCGGTGTAGTAGTTTCTGCCGGGGTGCGCGCCGTCGCAGCCGCCGACCAGAAAGATATGACGCACCTTTCCGCTCTTGATGAGCGAAATGATCTCCTCCGCGTGCGAGAGCACGGCTCCGTGCGCAAAGCCGGTCATGAGCATATGGCCGCCGTTGATGCCGCTCATGCTGTGGTCATGCTCGTAGCCGCCGAGCGCAAGCGCCTGCTCGATAAGCGGCGAAAAGTCCTTGCGTCCGCAGGCATCCGCCTCAATGTGGCGCAGACCCTCATAGCCGACCACCGATGTGGTGTACACACGGTCCCGATAGCTCGGCCGCTGCGGCATCAGGCAGTTCGTCGTGAACAGGATGGGCGCCGGGATGTTCTCGAACTCGCGCTGCTGGCTCTGCCACGCCGTGCCGAAGTTACCCACAAGCTGTGGATACTTTTTCAGTCCCGGATAGCCGTGCGCAGGCAGCATTTCGCTGTGCGTATAGATATTGATGCCCCTGCCCTCGGTCTGCTCGAGCAGCTGCGCAAGATCGGCCAGATCATGACCCGAAACCACGATGAACGGGCCTTTTTTGATGTCGGTCGGCACCTTTGTCGGCTGCGGCGTACCGAAGGTGCCGGTGTTGGCACGGTCGAGCAGCTCCATGCAGCGGAAATTCATCTGTCCGAATTCGACGATGAGCGCAAGCCATTCCTCCACAGAATGCGGCCGGTTGACCGCACACAGTCCCTTATAAAACCACGCGCTCACCTCGTCGTCCACGTAGCCGAGGTTCATCGCGTGATGCGCATACGCCGCCATGCCCTTCATGCCGAACAGCAGCGTCGACCGCAGAGAGACCGTATCCGTGTCGCCCTTCCAGAGCTCCACGACCTTGCACGGCGCGCCGCCGAAGCTGTCGCGTTCTGCGCGCACGCGCGCGGTAAATTCCGCGATCGCACGATTGTCAAAATTGACGTTGGTCAGTGTGGTGAACAGACCGTCCGCCAACAGCCGGTCGGCCGTCGGCGTGCGCTGTCCGGCCGCTGTCGCCGCCTCCGCCAGACCGATCAGCTCGCGTACCAGTTCGTCCTGTAAATGCGCTGTCTCCGGCTGCTTGCCGCACACACCTGTGCTGACGCAGCACTTTCCGCCTGCCGTCTGCTGACACTGAAAGCAAAACATTTCTGACATGAAAACACGCTCCTTTTTCGGATAGTGTTTCCCACGGAACAGATGTTATGCAGATAAATTTGCTCTCGCAGCTGTTCATCCCGCTCCATCTGACCTTAATAAAAATCCGCGAACTGACGCTATCAAACAGTTCACAGTCTGATATAATGGATAAAAGACGAATATGGAAAGCGAGAGAAAACAGTTATGGATTTAAAACGAATCGTGCGCATCGCCATGATGGCGGCGCTCATTTTCGCCGGAACGTACACCTTTAAGATACCGATCGCCATCACCGGCGGCTATACGCATCTGGGTGACTGCGCGATCTTTGTTGGCGTTATGCTGCTCGGCCGAAAGGACGGCGCACTTGCGGCGGCGCTGGGTGCAGCCCTCTCCGACCTGCTGAGCGGCGCGATGCTGTGGGTCCTGCCGACCTTCATCATCAAGGGCATTATGGCGCTCATCATGGGTCTGGCCGTAGAAAAGCTCATGCCGGAGCACAGGTACGGCTGGCTCATCGGCGAGGTTCTGGGCGGTGTCTGCCAGATCGTCGGCTATCAGCTCGTCAAGATCGTGCTCATCAGCCCTGCGGCGGCAATCGCCACCATTCCCACCATCACCATGCAGACGATTGCAGGTATCGTTATCGCCTCGGTCGTGATCACGATCATGCAGTCCTCCAACCTGATCGAGCGCCTCAAGCGCAGCTGAGAGGAGCGGCAATATGAAAAAGATCGATGCACATGCACATATCGGTGACTTCGGCAGCTGGGCCGGCGTAGACGGCTCTCCCGAGCAGCTGATCGCGTTCATGGATGAATATGAAATCGAGCAGACTGTGCTCTGCGCGAAGGATCACACGGGAAACGAGGGTGTCGCGGAGGCGGCCGCCCGTTATCCGGGCCGTTTTATCCCGCTCGTGTACCTTAACCCGCTCGAGGGCGCGGACATCTGCCGCGAAAAAGTCGAGACCTATGTCGACGGAAAGGGCTTCCGCGGCATCAAGATGAATCCGCTGCGCCATGCGTTTGTAGCGGACGATACCGCGGTCGATCCGGTGATGGAGATGGCGCGCAGCCGTCATCTTCCTGTGTTCATTCACTCCGGCCATCCTCCGTATTCGCTGCCGTGGAGCATCGCGCTGCTCGCGGAGCGTTTCCCCGAGGTCAAGACCGTAATGATCCACATGGGTCACGGACACGGCGTTTACATCGACGCCGCGCTCAAGATGGCAAAGCGCTTCCCGAACATTTATCTTGAGATGTCCGGCATGCCGATGGGCGTAAAGATTCGTCAGGCTTATGAAGAGGTCGGTCACGACCGCATCATGTTCGGCACGGATTATCCGTTCCACCATCCTTCGGTGGAGATCCAGAAGGTCCTTACCTGCGGACTGGACGAAGCCGCCATGCAGGATGTGTTCTACAACAACGCAAAAAAGCTGCTCGGCGAATAAGAACAGCAGCGCCCCTGACCGTAGGTCAGGGGCGCTTTATACTGTCGGAAAGCTCCGGAGAGTACCGTAAGATCAAGAAATTGACACAATCCGACAGTACATGCTATAATACAGGCGGACGCTGTTACTTTTGGCGGTCAGACCCTCTTTTCCTTTCCCGCAGTCTGCGGCAGGAAGGAGGTGGCGCGTGTGCAGAAAAAGGCTTTTCAGCTTTTCGTATGTACAGTAATTCTGCTGTACATTTTCTGTATAAAAGCGCGATGACCGCTCGTCTGACACACGAACGGTCATCATAAATAAATTTTGATGACTTGAGGGTCTGACTGCTGTAACAGCGTCCCTTTTCTTCTTATATTATATCCATGCGCCCCGGCTTTGTCAAGCGGCAGAGCCGGGTGCTTTTTCATACATGAAAACCGCAGAAATACCGCCTTGCGCATCCCCTCCGCGCATGGTAAGATAGTTCTGGTAAACCGCACAAGGGAGACGCACGAATCATGGCAAAAACCGCAAAACACAGAGAAATGGACATGCTGCACGGCGGTCTGGCCGGCAGGCTCATCCTTTTTGCCCTGCCGCTGGCCTTCAGCAGCATTTTACAGCAGCTTTTCAACTCCGCAGACGTCGCGGTCGTCGGCCGCTTCGCAGGCGATGCCGCGCTTGCGGCAGTGGGCAGCTGCGTCGCGCTCGTCGGCATTTTCGTCAATCTGATCGTCGGTCTGTCGGTCGGTCCGAACGCCGTGCTCGCGCTGCTCATCGGGCAGAACAGCCGCGACGAGATCAACCGCACGCTTCACACCGTGCTCACGTTCGGCGCGGCGCTCGGCGCGGGACTGATGCTCGTCGGGTGGCTGTCGGCCAGACCCATCCTCGTGCTCTCCGGCACGCCGGAAAGCGTGCTGAACGAGGCGCTGCTTTACATATTCATCTATTTTCTGAGCATTCCGTTCATGGTCGTGTACAATTTCGGCGCGGCCGTACTGCGCAGCTACGGCGACAGCCGCCGTCCCATGTACTATCTGCTGCTCTCCGGCACGGTCAACGTGGTGCTCAATCTGTTCCTTGTCATCGTGATGCAGCTCGGCGTCGCCGGCGTCGCGATCGCAACGGTCATCTCCAACGTGCTCAGCGCGGTCATGGTCATCACGCACCTCATCCGCCGCGACGACGATTTCGCGTTCCGCTTCCGCCGCATGCGCATCGAAAAGGAACCGCTCCTGCGTATTTTGCAGATCGGCATCCCGGCAGGCATTCAGGGCGCGATCTTCTCCGTTTCCAACGTGTTCATCCAGAGCGGCATCAACTCGTTCGGCGAAAACGCCATCGCAGGCTCATCGCTCGCACTCAACTTCGAATATTTCACCTACGACATCGCGAATGCCTTCGCGCAGGCTGCTGTCACCTTCACCAGTCAGAATTTCGGCGCGGGCGACATCAGACGATGCAAAAGGATCTTTCGTCTCTGCCTGCTGTTCGGCATCGTATTCACCGAAATCCTGAGCGCGGTTTTCATGGTCTGGGACGATTTCTTCGTCAGCATCTACACCTCGAGCAGCGCGGTCGCCGTGTTCGCGGTCAGCCGTATGCGGCATGTCTGCTCGCTCGAGGGGTTGACCGCCACCTACGAGGTCGAAAGCGCCTCTCTGCGCGGCATGGGCCGCTCGCTCGAGCCTGCCGTTTTCACCATCCTCGGCACGGTCGTGTTCCGCCTGATCTGGATGGCGACCGTGTTCCGCCTCTTCCCGACCTATGAAATGCTGATGAACGTCTACCCTGCCTCGTGGATCTTCACCGGCGCGGCGCTTCTGATCGTATATGTGCGGCAGATGCGCCGGACAGCGCGAAGCATGTAAACCGCGTCTGTTTATGCCTCCGGGACCCAATAACAGAAAAAATCCCATGCCAGTCTGAACTGTGAACTGCGGCATGGGATTTTATTCTGTTTACTGATACTCTGCGTTGAGGAAGAGCGGCTTGATGGCGACGACCTCATCATATTCCTCCTGCGAGACCTCGACGTCGGCATTCAGCGCCCTGAGGTCGTCCTTCACGACATCGAGCGCCTGCCCGGCGGTCACGGCGCGGCCGTCCATGACAGCGCGCTTCATGCGGCGCAGCACGACCGGATGCGCATAGCGCGCCGGAAGCGGAAAGTCCGGATACGCCGAAACATATTCCTGCATTTTCTGCTGCGCCTGCTCATCGTTCCGCATGATCGACGTGCGGTTGTTGCGCGCAGTGGGGAGCACGCTGAAGCCGGCGAAGGTGAAGATCGCCGCAAGGCCGAACAGCGTGAAATAGATCGCGAACGAACCGTGGCGCACAAAGGAAACGATGCCGTAGGCGAGAGCCGCGAAGCCGAGCAGGGTGATCGCCATGGCGGCCCAGCGGTAGCTGCCGTGCGTGCACTGGAAATTGCGGCGGCGTTTTGCGGCCGCGCTCAACTGCTCGGTCAGCTCGGGGCGGCGCTCCAGATAGTCGAGCGCCTGATCGAGCGTGCGCACGGTCTTCTCTGCCTGCGCGCTCATCGGCGGACGGCTGCGCTCCTCCTCCTCACGGCGCGCCTTCTGCTCCGCAAGGCGCTGCTCCGCCGCCGCGCTCACGCACGGAATGGAGGGATATTCGGCGCGGATGACGTTCAGAAAATCATCGACCTGCTGTTCGTATTTGAAATTGCAGACTTTCTGCTGCCCGCCATCGAACTCAACGACCAGATAGGACAGCGTCGCGAAAATACCCTTGCCGGAAAAACCGCCCCTGCTCATCGCGACGCGCTTGTACACACGCGTTACCATGGAGAGCGGGACATAATAGCGCCGGTCGATGAAAAAGCTGTTCAAATAGAGCGCACGTCTGCCGATGCCGCACGGACCGATCTTCCGGCAGCTTTTTTTATCCTCGGCGAGCGCCGCGTCATCTATGCGCCCGGAACCGAGCGGATAAGGTTTGAACATCATTTTCCGTCACCTCAATTACTTCTGCGGATGATTGCAGCCGGTCGAACAGAACGAACGGCCGGCTGCATCTTATTCTATCATTTATGCGTTTTTCTTCGTGCCGTGCTTTTTGGTCGCGCGAATGAACACAGCGAGCAGGATTGCTGCGAATACAATGCCGATGGGGTACGCTACGGCGGTATTGTAGATCACAGCGCCGTCTGCCGTCTTGCCGTTCAGCAGACCGCCGAGGCACTCCGGCGCGAGAATGAAGTAGGTGCAGGAGACCGCACTCATGAAGGTCGCCGGAACGGCAGCGATCCAGAAATTCTTCTTCTCGGTGAACAGGAACATAGCTGCTGCCCACAGAACGATCATCGCGAGCGTCTGGTTGGTCCAGCTGAAGTAGCGCCAGATGACCGTGTAGTCGATCAGGCCGGTCGCGTTGCCGATGCCGAGGATCGCACCGATACCGAGAACCGGTACGCACAGCTTCAGGCGGTTTGCGTAGGTGCCCTGGTCGATATGGAACCAGTCGGACAGCGTCAGGCGAGCGGAACGGAAAGCGGTATCGCCGGAAGTGATCGGGCAGACAACAACGCCGATCATCGCGAGCGCGATACCAACGCCGCCCATGGTCTTGGAGCATACGTCGTAGATCGCTGCGGACTGACCGCCTGCAAGCGCCTCTGCCAGACCGGTATTGAGACCGCCGGTGACTTCATACAGTGCGCAGCCTGCCGCCGCCCAGATCAGAGCGATGATGCCTTCTGCTACCATTGCGCCGTAGAATACGAAGTGGCCCTGCTTCTCGTTCTTCATGCAGCGCGCCATCAGCGGAGACTGCGTGGAATGGAAGCCGGAAATTGCGCCGCACGCGACCGTGATGAACATGAAGCTCCAGATCGGCGTGCCGGACGGATGCATATTGTACATATGCGTCCAGATCTCCGGGATGGTGTAAGCCGGGTTGGTGAAGATACCGATGATAACGCCGACCGCCATGATGATCAGGCACATGCCGAACAGCGGATAGACCTTGCCGATGATCTTGTCGATCGAAATAAAGGTTGCGATGAAGTAGTACGCCAGAATAACGATCAGCCAGAACAGCGTGGTCGAGAGAACGCCGGAAACACCGTTGTTCTTGCACAGCGTAACGATCAGGCCGGCCGGGCCGACTGCGAATACCGTGCCGACCATGATCAGCAGGATGACCGAGAACACGCGCATAACGTTCTGCATCGCGTGGCCGAGGTATTTGCCGGTAACCTCCGCGATGGACGCGCCGTCGTTTCGCTCACTGATCATGCCGGAGAAATAGTCGTGTACGCCGCCGGCAAAGATGGTGCCGAAGGTGATCCACAGAAATACGACCGGGCCCCAGAGCGCGCCCTGAAGTGCGCCGAAGATCGGGCCGAGGCCGGCAATGTTCAGCAGCTGAACCAGAAAGAGCTTCCACTGCGGCATAACGACGTAGTCCACGCCGTCATTGATGCGTACCGCCGGAGTCTCGCGGTCATCCGGGCCGAAGGTTTTGTCTACGATCTTACCATAAGTAAAATAGCCGGCGATCAACAGCAGTAAACACAGAATAAAGCTGATCATAATATCTCCTCCTTAAAACCGGCTGCGAAAGTGATGCTTCCGCATGAAAATTACCGAAAAGATTTTTCCCTTCCCCTCTTTCGGTAATTCCTATTATGAACCTGTGAAAATAAAATACAAGGGCAATATGTCATAATTTTAACATTGTATTTTGGGCGAATTTTCTAACCATGAAAAAACATTATAGTGCTTATGATTTTTTCGTATATTACACCGCATTTTCCTCTCTGCGTCTCCGAGAAAGCAACGCCTGTCACTGTGCATCCGGGCAAAAAACATCCCCCGGCGAAAGCCGGGGGATGCAGTGAAAATTTACTTTTCCAGTTCGGTCCAGTCGCGGGTCTCGCGAAGCTTGGTCCACTTCTCGAACTTGTTCTCCTTGGTCTTGTAATAGTGGCTGTTGGTGGCCTCCTGTACCGCCAGATAGAACCACTGAGAAGCATCGGAATTATCCGGCCACTTGATCATGCTGTCGAGCAGATCGCTGCTGTTCTCGGGCAGACGGTTGAGTACGCGGTTGACAAGCGTCATCGCCTCTGCGCGGGTGATATACTGGTTCGGACGGAACGTACCATCCGGATAGCCGTTGATCCAGCCCTTGTTTGCGGCGATACCGATCTCATTCTTTGCCCAGTGAGATGCGATATCCGTGAACTTCGAGGACGTATCCGTGTTCTTATCGTCGAAGCGAGCGGCGATTGCGGCAAATTCCGCACGGGTGATCGGCGCATTCGGCGCGAACGTGCCATCGTTATGACCCTTCACAATGCCCATCGAGGACAGCGTGGAGACAGCATGGTTAAACCACTGACCGCGCGTCACATCGGACAGGCTGTTGGACTGGGTGGAATTTGCGGTGCGGACTTCCTCGGTCAGCAGACGGAAGAAGATGGTCGCCACTTCTGCGCGGGTGATGTTGCCGTTCGGCTCAACGTTGCCGTTCGGGTAGCCGACGATGTAAGCATAGTGGTCATCGCCGTTCAGACCGGTCGGTACATCATCCGGAATGGTAACGGTAGGTCTGCGGCCGCCGCCGCCACCGCCGCCGGAGGAGGATTTTTTCACGGTATAGGACACCGAAGGCTTCGGGAAGTCCAGAGGATTGAGCGGCGCACCGGCGCTGTTGATGGCGTTCAGAACGGCGCGCTTATTGGTGAACAGTGCCTTGTCGGCAGGAACATTCTTTTCGCCCTTCAGATCCTCCGTGCCGTAGGTACCGGGATCGGTTTCGGGCTTGGTCAGCTTGACGGTATAGGTCAGCTGAACCGGTGCAAAATTGGAAACATTTTCGTTGATGGTCCAGACGAAAGCATCCGCAGTCGGATCGTACAGCACCTTGAAACGGCAGTTATTTTCACTCAGATTTTCGACATCATCTCCGAAATAGGTCATGTTGCCGTCTGCCTTGGATTTCAGCTCCGTGCCGCCGACAGTCAGCTTCAGCGAGCCGGGAACAAAATCGAACGCATCGCCCATCTGGTCCTCCACCGTGGAACCGGCGCTGACGGCGTAGAGGATGTCGTTCTGGATCTTGTCGAAGTTAACCGTCTCTCCACTAGCCAAGTAGCGCATAAAGGCCGGACCCCAGAGATAGTCGTTCGTTTTTCCATTAGCAACTGCGTAGCAGTTATATCCCTTTGTCTTCGCTTCCTGATAAACCTGATAGGTCAAATACAGAGCCTTATCAATGGAGTTCGCATAATTCTTATAAGTATCATTATCCTCGGGAGTGCAGTTTGTCGCTGTTCCACCGTAAGGATATTCATATTCCGTGCCCTGATCCGCAACCTTTTTACCAATCTCGGTCATCCATGCAGACCAGTCAGCAGGAGGATCGTTGTTGCCATTTTTAGAGCTCCAGTTATCAGGCTCAGCCCGGCACTTCCAGCCATCAGCATTAAAACTCCATGCGGTAACAGTAGGCTTCGCATTATACATATAGGTAATACCATCACTTACGAAAATCAGATATTTCCGATTTGCGGCAACCTCTTTATCCTCGTCCAGCAGCTGCTTGCCTGCAAGAAGTCCGGCGTGGGTGTTTGTTCCGCTGCTAATGTCCTTCTTGATTGCGGCTTCAATGGTGCCATAACCGGTAGCAAGATCTGTAAGCGGAGTTACGTTTGCCTCCTTGTTGAAGATCACAACGCCGACCTTGACCTTTGCTTCTGTGCTCTTTGCCTGCTCTTTCAGTTTATTGAGCATACCCAGTGCCTGGTCTTCCAATTTAGTACTCGTGGACTTATCCAGCACGAATACCACATCCGATGCCAGCTTTTCCTCTGCGCTGGGCAGGGACAGAGTCACATTGGAAGTCCACGTGCTCGTATCCAGCGCCGTTGCGGTCTTGGATCGGGAAACGTTCCACTCAATGGGGTCGGTGCCGCCGCCGGAGGAGTTTTTCGTAAAGGTCCAGACGCCGTGCAGCGTAAGGTCTGCGGTCAGCTTCTGCTCGCCGGTCAGAACCGTACCGTCATCCTTTTTCCAGCCGTCAAAGGAGAACGTACCGTTCACGCCGTCCTTCGAGCCGGACACGCTGGCCGGAACGTCTGCGACGGTGTAGCTGCTGCCCTTAACCAGCGTCTGCTTCGCCGGAGCGGTATAGCCTTCCGGCAGGTCACCGGTAACATCATACGTCAGCGTGTACATCAGCGGATGCGCCGCCTTGAGCGAAACAGCGTGCGAATCGTTTTCTACCGGGACGTATTCGTCAGCCGTTTCCGCCGTCCAGCGGTCGATCTGCTCAAAGTCGCCCTGACCATTATTAGCCGCAGCATTCCATTTATACCCGTCATGATACCAGCCGGTAATCGGAAAGTTGTCAGAGGACAGAATGCGGTCGCCGCTCATGGCCTTTGCATTCGGGAGCGTAAAGATCGAGCCGTTGTTGAGATACAGGTCGTCGCCTGCGGCCGCTGCGGTGTTATTGTACACTGCGCTGCCTTCAGCAGCATTGATCGTCCCTTTAGAAACTGCCGTATTCCCAAGGTTTCGTGCAAAAATGCCGCCGCCATTTCTGGTTGCTTTATTTTCCTGCACAACTGCACCGACACCAAGGTTGATCGTGACAAAAGCGTTCGTTGCAGTATCCTGCAAATTGATGAAAATACCTGCACCATCCTTAGCGTTATTGTTGCTGATGGAACTATTTTCTACTGTGACAACTTGTTCTATTCCATCACTGCCATCGCCCCATGCCATAACGCCGCCGCCATAATAGGTTGCGGTATTATTCTTAACTTCTGTATTATTCGTCAGCTTAAACTCAGTATTGCACGCATTCATTGTCAGTGTAAGAATACCTGCGCCTACAGTTGCCTGATTTTCCGTGATTACAACATGGTTCAGTATCACGCTGTCCGCAGTATAGGCCACGATGCCGCCGCCCTGATCCGCAGCATTCTTGCTAATGGTGGAATTTTCGATGTTTACCTGACTCCTTGTTCCCACATGAATGCCGCCGCCAATGCCGTAAGCATTGAATACCTTATTTCCTTCGATAAGCGTACCGGTGATTTCATGTCGACCACATACGGGTGTTTTAGGGTCAGACAGATAAATGCCCGCGCCATGGAACCCCCGATTGTTCTTAATTTCGGAATCAATGACCTTCAAGGGTGTGTCTTCCACACGAATGCCACCGCCACTATTCTTGGCAGTGTTTTCGTTAATTGCACACTGCTCCACGACCAGTTCTTTACCTTTCACAGCATCAATGCCGCCGCCGTTGCCCGTGGACGCGTTTTTAGTAACCGTTAATTTTGTCAGCGTAACATCTGCATCGGTGATGCGGATACCACTTTTTTTGCCGCCGGTAACCGTACCGTTTTTCACAATAACCTGCGATTTATCACCGGAAATGGTTACAACAGCCGCCTCTGCGTCACCATCACCCGACAGCGTAAACCCGCCGAGGTCGAGCGTCAGAGACCTGTGAATCTCGATATTTTCCGTAACATCATGGAGCATGACGATAGTGACATCGCTGTTTGCATCATAAATGTTTGCCGCAGCAATCGCTTTAGCAACAGTCGGATACTCGTTCTTGCCGATCCTTGCAGCGTTTACCGAAGTTTCCGGTTTTCCCTGCTCGGTGCTGGTGCCCTCGCCCTCGGTTTTAACCTCGGTAGACTGCCCCTGACTCTGCTCCTGACCTGTCTGACCTGTCGTACCTTCCGTCCCCTCCGCTAACGCGAACGGAGACATTGCCAGCAGCATGGACGCCGCCAGTATACTGGCTAATAATCGCTTGTTCTTTCCTGTTTTCATCATGAAAATCCCTCCTTCAGTAGCAATAGACTACTATGAAGAAGCTGCATCAGGAAACCGGCTGCCATGCGGAAAAATCTTCCGTTTAGGCCCCTGGCTTTGCGAAACCGGCTTTCACCGATCGTGCCCTTGTCTGTACAACCTGCTCTTCAACGAGTAGCACAGATGATTGTGTTTTTCTTGGAACCGTTTTGGACAGTACAGAGACGATTCAGCTTCCAAATAAAATCCCCCCTTACAGCGCGCACGGCTCTGCAAGGAGGGTACAAAGTATCATCGGCAGCCGGCTGCCATGCGGAGGACAAGCTCCGTTTAGGCCCATCTGGCTTTGCGGCACCGGCTTTCACCGGCTGTGCCTTTATCTGTACCTGCACCCGTTCCCGGGAGTCATGCACAGATTTTCAGTTGATGTCTGCTGTTTAAGACGATATGCGAAGGGCGCATACCGAACTTCGCTGCACGGACGGACAAAAAGTCCCGCGTCAGCGCTGTCTAATTTTTCCTATATAAAGTGTACCCCATTGCAGACAGCTTTGTCAACCGTTTTTCCTGTAAAAGAAGAAAACTCCCGCAGCGCGCAGGCGGCAATGACTAAAGTTTACAAAAATTTTGTTTTTTCTCCTTTCAATCTCCTTTTAGATGGTATATACTTTTCCCATCACAGGAAAGGATAGAGAAACTATGTTACACAGCAAAACAATGACGCAGGTCCTCCTGCTGCTGCTCGGCGGCGCGATGGTCCTGTTCGGCGTCTGGCGTGGTGAGGCCGGCGTCGTGTTATCCAAGGCGATACGCCTGTGCATGGAGTGCGTCGGCATTGGGTAAAAGACCGCTCCCCCTGCTCGTCCGCCTGCGCGGCGCGATACAGGCCGCCGCCGCCCTGCTCACCAACATCCACCTGCCGAATTTCCTTTCCGGCAGGCTGTATCAGGGCAACGGCAAACGGGTCTGTGTGCCCGGACTGAACTGCTATTCCTGCCCGGGCGCGGCGGGCGCGTGCCCCATCGGCGCGTTTCAGGCAGTCGTCGGCTCGTCCGGCTTCCGCTTCTGCTATTACATCACCGGCCTGCTGATCCTGCTGGGCGTGCTGCTCGGACGGTTCATCTGCGGCTTTCTCTGCCCGTTCGGCTGGCTTCAGGAGCTGCTGCACCATATCCCCTCCCCGAAGCTGTCCTCCGAACGGCTGAAGCCGCTGCGGTATCTCAAGTACGCCGTGCTGCTCGTGATGGTAGTGCTGCTGCCGACCGTTCTGGTGAACGAGCTCGGCATGGGCGACCCGATCTTCTGCAAATACCTGTGTCCGCAGGGAATCCTCGAGGGCGCGATCCCGCTCGCCCTGGTAAACACCGGCATTCGCTCGGCGCTCGGCGCACTGTTCACCTGGAAGGCGGCTGTGCTGTCCGCCGTGATCCTTCTCAGCGTGCTGTTCTGGCGGCCGTTCTGCAAATGGCTGTGCCCGCTGGGCGCGTTTTACGCGCTGTTCAACCGCGTTTCCCTGTTTCAGATGCAGGTAAACTCCCATCGCTGCGTTTCCTGCGGAAAATGCGCGAACGTCTGCCCGATGGATGTAGACATCACACAGAATGCAAACCACGCCGAGTGCATCCGCTGCGGCCGATGCATCAAGGCCTGCCCGACAGAGGCGATCTGCTACCGGTACGGCTTCGGCAACGAAAAAACAAAGGAGAACTCATAAATGAATATCAAACGTGCAACCGCCCTTGCCCTCAGCCTGAGCCTGCTGCTGGGCGCCGCTGCGTGCGGCAAGTCCGACTCTGAAGCTGCCGATACCGGCAGCAAGACCTCTGCGGAGCTGCTCGAGGAGGAAAACGCCATCCTCGACGCACATCAGGAGCTGTGGAATCAGGTTTTCGCCTCCATGGACAAATCCTCTCCCGCAACGGCGGAAAACTACGGCGATGTCCTGCTGAGCGCGCTGGAGAACTGCCGGGACAAGCTCTCCGACGGGGATTATCAGACGCTGAAAAGCGATGCTGAGAGCATCCGCTCGATCGAGGAGCAGATCGCGGCCCTGCCCGCCGACGACAGCGCCGGCCAGAGCGAAACGGCTGCGGCCAGTGCGTTCCCGGAGTTTACAGGCAAGGATCTCGACGGGAATGCGGTCGACAGCAGCCTGTTCGCGAACAACGCCTACACGGTCGTGAACTTCTGGTTCAGCGGCTGCAAGCCCTGTGTCGCTGAGCTGGGCGAGCTGGACAAGCTGAACCAGACCGCAAAGCAGCAGGGCGGCGAGGTGATCGGCATCAATACCGAAACGCTCGACGGCAACGCCGATGCCATCGCCACCGCAAAGGAGATCCTGCAAACCAAGGGCGCGACCTACCGCAACATCTATTTTGATTCCTCGAGCGACGCCGGTACGTTCGCCCTCGGCATCATGGCCTTCCCGACGACCTATGTGTTCGACCGGAACGGAAACGCAGTCGGCGAGCCGCTGCTCGGCGGCATCGACAACGCCGATAATCTGGCGCAGCTCCAGAAAAACATCGACGCCGCCCTCGCCGCCGATCAAAAATAAGACAGAGCACAGCTAGGGCAATACCGCA
>ENA-OUNS01000189-OUNS01000189.1-human-gut-metagenome-genome-assembly--contig:-NODE-189-length-48146-cov-7.561519_pt1 | contig 48146 bp, 45 predicted proteins | sample MGYA00243237_ERZ505104 | MGnify/ENA primary metagenome ERZ505104 (study PRJEB26097, sample SAMN02711295) | human gut metagenome | biome: Gut microbiome | host: Homo sapiens | place: Denmark: Copenhagen...
GTAAATGTACTTCCACCACCTGCGACTGTGATTGAATATTTTTTCTTTGCCATTTCTTCTTTCCTCCGAATTTATACTATTGATTATAATAATGTTTCAAATACTTCTCTGATACTAGGAACTTTTAATCCAATGATAACCTGGTATGCTTTTCCATTGATAGAACATCCATGTGTTCCGATTGCTTTGAAATAAGGATCGTCTTTACATAATGTTTCATCTTTTACGTTGACACGTAATCTGGTTGCACAGTTTGTTACATCAACGATATTGTCTTTTCCTCCGAGTCCTTCAAGGATCAGTTCGCATAACTCAAGCTTAGGATCTCCTGCTTTTCCACCTTTTTCTGCCTGTTTGTTTCTGAATTTTTCTTTTGATCCAAATTCAATCTCTGCTTCGTCTTCACGTCCTGGTGTTTTGAAATCAAATTTTAAGATCAGGAATCTGAACACTACAAACCAGATAGCTGTAAAGATCAGACCAATAACCAATTCTAATAAATACTGCTGCCAGTGATTTCTCATTAATGGGATCAAGTTCAGTGATGCGATCTCGATCAGACCACCTGAGTTGATACCAACGATTCCTGCAAGCCACATAGTTGTTGCCAGTGTTGCTGCTAAAAATGCATGAACTACGAATAACATAGGTGCTACGAATAAGAATGTAAATTCAATTGGTTCTGTAACTCCACATACGATTGCTGTTAATGTGATAGGTAATAACAGTGCAAATACTTTTTTCTTTTTCTCTGGTTTTGCTGTGCTGTAGAATGCTAATGCTGCTCCAAGACATCCGAACATTTTTGCAAATCCACTTGCTGTAAATCCTGCTTCTGGACAGAAAGATTTTAAAGATGCTGTGGATGCTGCGATCTGTGGTAATAATTTTGCCCAGTAAGCATATAATCCACCAGGTACAACAACGTTATCATAGTAGAATGGTGAGTATAATAAGTGATGTAATCCAAATGGAATCAACGCTCTTTCAAGGAAGTTGAATACAAAGATTCCGATAGCTCCTGCACTCTTTACAAATCCCTGGAATGCTGTGATTCCTAACTGAACTTTTGGCCAGAAGGCACATGCTAATACTGCAACTGGGATCATTACGAAGAATCCGATCATGAATACGAATGTTGATCCTGAGAATGAACCAAGCCATTCAGGAAGTTCTGTATCAAAAAATCTGTTATGTAGATAAATTACGATTCCGGATACTGCTAAAGCTCCAACCATACCCATATCTAATGTTTTGATACTTGCGATCATTGCAAGTCCGCTTGTTCCACCGACTTCCGCATTCATGTTAACTCCGAATACTCCACCCCACTGAGTTAAGATCGTGTTTACAAAATAATGGAACGTCATATATAAAACTAATGCTTCCATGCAACATCTTGCATTTTGTTTCTTTGCCATTCCGATTGGCAATGATACTGCGAATAACAATGGTAACTGGTTAAATACTGTCCATCCACCTTGTAGAAATACGTTCCAGCATTTGTACCACATGCTTGTTGGTGCTGCCAGACCTCCCATGATCGCCTGTGTTGTAAACAGAGTACCTATTCCTACTGAGATACCTGCAAATGCGAACAGAAGTACTGGTGTAAACATCGCACCTCCAAATTTTTGAATCTTCTGCATCATTTTTCAAATCACTCCTTTTCAAAAGTTTATCCATACAATTCTTTGATTTATCTTGTTTTAAATACCGGTATTTCTTAACTACAAGCCAATCATAACAGGATGGTAAATTTTTCTCAATAGATTGTACGTCTTTAGAAACAGTGCACATTACTTTATGATTTTTCACATTTTGTGTGATTTATCACGCTTGCTTGTAAAGCACGTATTTAAGCCATTTTTTGTGCCTTTTTATTCGATTGGATTGCTAAAAAGTGAAAAAAGGAACCAAATGTGAAACTTGATCACAACTGGTTCCTCTTTGTATATTTCCCTAAAACTTTATTCACCTCGTACTTCTGCAAATACCTCTTCCAGTTCATTTAATAAATCTTTGACATTCTCAATTCCGACAGACATTCTTAACACACAATCTGTGATCCCGTTTTGTTTGCGGATATGTTCTGGAACATCTGCGTGTGTCTGTGTCATTGGATATGTGATCAGTGTTTCCACCCCACCAAGACTTTCTGCGTATTTGATCATTCTTACTTTTTCAAGGATATTGATCGCATATTCTTTCTTCGTAAGTTCAAATGTAAGCATTGCTCCAAATCCTCTTGCCTGCTTTTTCATGATCTCGTATCCCGGATGTTCTTTGAATCCTGGATAAACAACTTTCTTTACGATATCCTGTTCTTTTAACCATTTTGCGATCTCGATCGCATTTTCCTGTGCACGGTCCATGCGGACTCCTAAGGTTTTGATCCCTCTCTGGATCAGGAAACAGTCAAATGGTGCTAATCCAGCTCCTGTTGTCTTGATCAGAAAGCGAAATCTTTCGCTGATATCTTCTCTGTTTGTAACTAAGAATCCAGCCAGTGTATCGTTGTGGCCTCCAAGATATTTTGTTCCGCTGTGTACAACAATATCTGCTCCGAGATCTAATGGATTCTGGAAATATGGAGATAAAAATGTATTGTCAACAATCAGAAGGATGTTATGTTTCTTTGTGATCTCAGCTAATGCTTTGATATCTGTGACGTTCATCATTGGGTTGGTTGGTGTCTCGATATAAACTGCTTTTGTATTTTCTCTGATATATGCTGCAACATTTTCCTTGTGGCAGTCTACACTGGAAAATTCGATTCCGTTTTTCTCAGATACATGATTAAATAGACGGATGCTGCCGCCATATAAATCTGCATCCACGATCAGATGATCGCCCGGTTTGAATAATTCCATCATCAATGTGATCGCTGCCATTCCTGATGAAAATGCCAATGCATCGATTCCATTTTCCAGAGAAGCAACTGTCTTCTCCAGATGTTCTCTCGTTGGATTCTGCAGACGGCTGTAATCATAACCTGTGCTTTGTCCGACTCCTGGATGTGCGTATGTTGCTGACTGATAGATTGGGTAACTGATCGCACCATAGTGGTTGATCGAATTTTCTTCCTCTTCTAAATGAATACATTTTGTCTCTATTTCTCTTGCCATATATATCTCCTGTTTCATCCTATGTTTTATTCTATCTCAAATCTGTTCTATCCAAAAAAATGTAAGAACATCATATAACTCACTGTTCCAAGTAAAATGCTGATCAGCGTATTATGTTTCCATTTGTAACTGACTGCAGTGATTGCTGCTGCGATCAGTTTCCATAAACCATCTGCCATAAAGTCATCCCCGACATCTTTCAGGCAATACACGATCAGTACTGCCATGATCGAAGATGGCAACACCATTCCTAATCTTTTTATCTGATCTGGAAGCTCTTTTCCTTCCTGAAATACAAGAAAAGGGAGGGCTCGAAGTCCAAATGTGATCACGGCAGAAACGAAAATCGCGATCAATGCCATTTTTGTGTTCATTATTTTCCCCTTTCTGTCTAAACTTCCTGTTGTTTGCTATTCCAGAAGATTAAAACTCCTGAAACGATCACCAATGCTGGCAGCATAAATGCCCGCTGTCCAAAGATCATCAAGGCGATCACTGCGATCAAGACTCCTGCAACCGCTGGAAAATGCTTGTCCGCTTTCTCCCATTGATCGATAAAAATGATGATAAATAATGCAGTCATACAAAAATCAATTCCTGTTAATTCAAATGGGATCAACTGCCCGATCAGACCGCCCATCACTGCTCCAAACATCCAGTAACATCTGCTGAAGAATGCAACGAGAAACATCTCTTTTCTGCTGTTTTCATCTTTGTCTTCGATTGTGCAGTTTACCGCATATGTTTCATCTGTCATCGTATGGATCATATAAAGTTTCTTTCTTCCCATCTTACGGAATGTCTCCAAAAATGAAAGGCTGTAGAAACTCTGTCTGCTGTTCATCAACAATGCCGTCACTGCAATCGTAACGATCGATGCCCCGCTGCTTAAAAATGTGATCAGGACAAACTGAAAAGCTCCTGTATACACGGTAAGGCTTGTAAGAAGCGAATAATACCACGCAAATCCTGCATTCTCCATCATCATTCCATATGCCATACTGACAAATATATAGCTGCACATGATTGGTATGGATTTCATAAATGCTTGTTTTGTTACACTTTTTACGCCTTGCATAAATCCTTCACTACTTCCCCTGCGATGATCAGTCCTGCGACAGATGGTACAAATGCTGTACTGCCTGGAATCGCTCTTTTCTCTGTACATTTGTGCTGTGCTCCTGGAGGGCAGATACAGTTTGTTCTGCAATTGTTTGCCATATCATCTTTTGGTTTGATCGGCATTTCTTCTGAATATACAACTTTTAATTTCTTAACTCTTCTCTTCTTTAACTCTCTTCGCATAACCTTTGCAAGAGGACATACTTTTGTCTTATAGATATCTGCCACTTTAAACTGGCTTGGATCTAATTTATTTCCAGCTCCCATACTGCTGATGATCGGTACATTCTTTTCCTTTGCTGCCATAACTAATGAGATCTTTGCTGTCACTGTGTCAACGGCATCAACGATGTAGTCATATTCCTCAAATGGAAATTCATCGGCATTCTCTGGTAAGAAGAAACATTTATGAACGTTGACTTTCGCATCTGGGTTGATCTCTAAAATACGGTCTCTCATCACTTCTACTTTGTATTTTCCGATTGTTTTTCTTGTTGCGATGATCTGGCGGTTTAGGTTTGTTAAGCAGACTTTATCATCGTCAACAAGGTCGAATTCACCGACACCGCTTCGTACTAAGGCTTCGCATACATATCCACCAACACCACCGATTCCAAAGACAGCAACTCTGCTGCCAGCTAATTTATCGAGTGCTTCTTTTCCAAGTAATAGTTCTGTTCTTGAAAACTGATTTAACATTTCTTTCTCCTTTTATTTAGAATAAAAAAGCGGATGCTTAGCATTTCTATTCTTGTTATGCTGCGCTTCCGCTGGTATTTTTGTATTTCCTACTATTTCTATTGGTTTTATTATATGCAAACGATGATTGGATGTCAAGACTGGTGTTGTTATTTTTATGTGTCAACAAATGATTGTTAAACTCCTTACAAATTCAACATTTTGTAGATTTCTTCTTTCTCTGCCTCTGGATTCTCTTTTATTAATGTATAAATAGGTTCAATTACTATCGTATCTTCTTCTGATTCTTCTGCAATCTGTGGCAAAGTTTTATTTTTCAAAATTTTCTTTTGAACTAATGAAATTAATTTTAATATTTCTCCTTCCTTACGTCCAATCCTCTGTGCACTTTGTATCTGACTTGCTCTGTCACTCTCTGCCATCTCTTCTCTCAGATACAAATATCTTTCCCTCTCATCCTGACTGATCTTTATCATCTCTTCCAGCGCCCTTTCCATATACTTATTACCTTTTGATTCCTGTTCCAATTCTTCCCATGTCTGTGCAGCTATCAACTTTGCCCATCGATATAATGGTTTTTTCTTTTGTTTCTCTTTTACGTACTTTAGTTTCTTCAATTCTATCATATGAAATTGAAATTTTCTACTATATATCTCTTTGGTTTTTTCATCCATCAGACTAAATTTATGGTAATAATTCGGACTTATCATTTGATTAAAATTTAAAATACCAACATGAATACATGGTGGAATTTCTCCATAAGGATGTCCTTTTTTTAATCCATCTGTAAACATTCGACAATTATAAAAAAGGCTTCTCTCTGTCCAATCATCTTGATAGGTGTTTTGCATTTCAATGTTAATCTTTCTGTTTTGATTTAAAATCAATTTGATGTCCAGAATTCCTTCTTTTTCTTCATCATTTTCTCCCAGTGTAAATGGATCTGTAATTTCAATTTTTTTGATTTCATATTCTTTTAAATCCAGCAATGCCATTAGAAATCCTTTTACAATTTTAGTATTTTTAAATATTTTTTGAAATGCATAATTGTTTGTTAGTTTTACTGTTATTTTTTCATCACTAATCGCTCTGATCTTTAATTGTTCATCATTGATTTTATTTTTTAGCTTTTCTGTCATATGTATCTCCTTATGTTTCTTTTATTTACATGGATTTATTTTACATTATTATACATTTATTTACAATATGTTTTTACATTTTATTCCATATGTTTTAAATTCTTATTTGTAAAACAAAAATAAGGATATGAGTGTGAATTCACTTTCACGCTCATATCCTCATTTCTCGTAATCATTTCAAAAAATTCGATCATCTATGATAACATACTATCTCAGAAAAAAGCTACTGATATATCCATCCTTCCAAGATCCTTTGAAAGAGATTTTACTGCTTGCTTCTAAATGCATTTTTTCTCCATCAAATTTATATTTATAGATACTATCATTACTTAGTATATACAAATAGCCCTCTTTTGTTTGACATTGAATTACATTATGCTTGAATTTATAAACTTTGCTTTCTCCTGTTTGTGGGTTTAACAATGAAATTGCTTTTCCCATTCCACTGGTTAGATCACAGTGTGTAACAAACAATTTATTTTTATACGGTAAAATTTGCTGTGGATTTATTTCTTTTAATTTGAGCTTGCTGATCTTGTCTTTTTTTAAATCCATCTGATACAAGATTTTGTCTGTATTTCCTGAAGAAAAATAGAGATTTTTATCATCTGAATAGAAAAACACGGATTCATCTTCGCTGTGATTTACCTTTATTTCTTTTACCTTCTTTAATGTTTTCCGATCGATCTTCATTAAATAATTAATCGTTCCTTCTTCCTGATCGACCTGTTTTTCTACATAAACATAATTCCCTGCACAATGTAAATATCCAAACATTCCAACAGATTCTTCATATCGCTGTATCTTCCCCGTCTCTTCGTTATATTTTGTCAGAGTCGATACACCGTTTATCCAGTTTGTTGTATAGATATCACCATCCTTCTCATCAAAAGCAAAAAGTCCCGGCCGTCCTATTTTATATAACTTTATTTTTTGTGTATTATGATCAAGCTCCATTACTTCTTCTCGCTCATTTACATATGGAACTCCTTTTGGGATCATATACACTTTATCATTCACTGTCTTTGGAATATCATACTGACTCGCAATATTTCCGATCTTCAACTTCTTTTGTCCTGTTTTTTGAAGTTCGTCATTATAATATAAAATATTGCTTTTATCTTTATTCCCTATTGAGATAATGACTCCAAGTTGATAGGAATTATTTTGTTGTGGTTTGTAAAAATATATGACAGCCGATACAATGATTAGAATACTTATTAGAATTATGCTTCGTTTTTTCTTCATATCAAATTGCTCCTATTTTTCATATTCTTAAATCAACTAGCCTTGTTTTTTCTCATTGATTATATCAATTATAATACTCAAAACCAAATACAATAAAAATAGAACTATATCCTGCACTATAATTTCTTGTCTTGTATACGGAATATATTTTTGTGAGCCACTTAAAAAGGTAACAATTCCTAGAAATATTACCAATTGAATTATATTTTTACGAAATGTTTTTAATCGCAATTTTTTTTTCATCCTTTTGCTCCTTTCTCTTAACCAACAACATATCTTACTTTATTCATACTCATTACTGATTTATGAATTTTATAATATACTTTTATTCCTTTCTTTTTATAATAAGCTTTATGAACCGCCTTCTCTAAAGCTGAATATCCTCCATAGGATGATGCCAAGGAAACTGCTGAAAGCCCCCATCCACATCCAGGTACTGCTGATATCATTAGAGAAATTGCTGTTGTTGCAACTTTTGTCTTTTTTAACCCCTCTTTATACAAATACTTTACTCCTGAATATTTTATATATCCACATTCAACTTCTGGATAGTAAGCGCTATTAGCTTTTCTAACTTTACTTCCCATATTATCATTAGAATTACAAACCCTGCAAATTATTGCTATCGCTGCGGTTATTCTTTTAAACTTCTCATGACTATACCTCCTATATCATACAAATCATTAGTTACCGTTTCTAGTTACCATTTGCAATAATATAAAAATTCATATGATACGATGCTCTTTTATGAACACTGGCTCCACCCAATATATTACATGAACTCTTGCTATTATTTTTCTCCTCCTTTCCTTTATTATTTTGTATAACTTCCAACTGCATATATTGCATTGTCGGATTTATTTGTAACAAAAACACTATATTCCCCTGTTTTTTTTATATTAAATGTCCTTTTTACTGTATTGGTTGTATCTACGTACATCCTACCTATATCTTTTGCCACTATCCCTATACGTACTTTTTGCTTTGGAATAACTTTTATATCTACTGTAATTTTACTACCTGCTTTTTTATAAAATGCTTTGGTTTTCTTTTCTGTCTTCGCACCAACCTTCCAATTCATATTAACTATTGTAGAAAATGGTAATATTTCTTCTACTATTTCTTCTATATATCCATCTTCTATCATCCAATTTTGTGAAAAAATAACATCTTGTTCATTTCCATAGCAGTTACTGAAGTATTTAAATTACATATACATATTACACAACCCAAAATTATCACTAACAATTTCTTCATAATCACATTCTCCCCTCTACTATTTCTCCGTTTCTACCCAATAATATCCCCCTGCTATTGCTTTTTTCGTTCCTTGATTTTCTATAAACACTCGATATCGTCCATCTTTTTTTACCTTTAAGACACTTACCAGATTTACCCCATTCTCTATATAAGTTTCCTCCCCATCCTCATCAACAATTCCAATTGCTATATGTGTCTCTGGATGTTCTTCTTCAAATCCCATGCAGGCAGCTATGTCAACATAAGTTCCTTTGTTTAAATATCCCTCTTTTGTTTCTATTCTCTCTTTCGGCTTGATCTTCCATGTAAATGGTTTTCCATCATTCTCTTTTAATCTTTCATTTTTTATCATGCACTTTTTGATTCTGGTTTTATCATACATTCTATACTTTGCTTTCTGATCTTTTATATCACCTTCCGTTCCAACATTGATTTCCTCTCTTGTTTCATCTGCAATCTTATCGTATGCCTTTACAAATCCTATCCCTGAAGCAAATACCGTAGTTGCACTGAGTATGATCATTCCAAATAAGACACTTACAGAAATTCCTCTTCGCAACCTTCTTTGTTGTCGATAAGATTTCATTCGTTCCATTCGTAACTTTAATACTTCCTTACTCTCATATAACCCCGCTGTTGTATATCTTCCATATCTGATCTCTTCCATAGAAATATCTATGATCGTAGAAAAATATCCCTTTACATCTGGCAGATATTCACATACTGTCCTGTCACAGTATGTTTCTCCCCATTGATCTAATTGATAAAAAACATCCTTTAACGCAGGTTGAAACCAGTATATACAACAGATAATGTTCGCCAAGTGTTTCCAAATGAGATCATGATGTTTATAATGAATCAATTCATGTGTAAATATCATATTTAGCTGTTGCGGATCATAAATTCTTGACAGAATGATTCTTGGTTTCAAAACCCCATATAACATTGGTCCGCCTGCTTTTTCTAAGATCACTACTTGAATTTCTTTATGAACCCCTAACTTTTTTGATATGCTTTTTACCATACTTTGAATTTCATCGCCACACAAATCTGCATTTAAAATATCCTTCCTTATTGCTCTGTATTTCTCTAGAAATCTGATCGTAAAAATGATTGTTCCAACCAGCCAGATGATCATCAAAATTCCAATGACCCACTTGATCGGACCTGTAACTTCAAATACATAAGTACTCTTCTCAAATCCATTTGCATAGATCAACGTGATTGGTATGGCAAACATCAATAATACCATCTTCCATATCAGATAATTGATATCAATATATCCCTTGTGTTCTATCAAACGTCCTACAGCCTTCCAAAAAAGATATAAGATCGTTCCAAGCAGTGTACATAAGAATATTCCGCTAAATATTTTTATTATGATTATCATCAAAATCAAAGTCATCTAAGATCCCTCTTAACTCTTCCCCGTCTTCTTTTGTCAGTTTCTCTCCTAATGCACTTACTAATCGTTTTGCAGATCCGTCAAACCAACGATCTAAAACTTCCTCAGCTTGATATTTGCCATATGTTTCTTCATCGATCAATGGCTGCACATATGCTTTTCTTCCTTTCTTGGTAACTTTGATATATCCCTTCTCTTCTAGCCGGAACAGATATCCGCGGATACTTGTTCTTTTATAATCTTTATTGAGCTTTTCTTTGACTGTCTCTATCAGATCAAGAAAAGGAACTTCTCCTTGATAATCCCAAATGCATTGCATGATTCGTTCTTCTAGTCTGGTTAATTCTTCCATTTTCGTATTCCTCCTTTCTTTTATGTTCTATTTTTAGGTTACTTCTATTTTAACATTGTTTTGTATTTAACACAATATATTTACAGGTTATTTTTTTCAATAAAATAATCATTCTATGAAAAAATCGCTGAATCCATATAATTCATATGAACTCAGCGATTTATCTACTATTCTCCGATCAACACCTTCTTACCTTCAAAGGCAAATCCATAATGTCTGATTACGCATCCAAGCATACTTCCCTGAACTGGTCCTAACATGGAAATCCCATGGAGATAACAGGAAAACGCCACGATCGTTCCTAAGAATACAACTCCAATTGTCATTGCAACCGTCATGATATCCCAATGTCCTGGGATACTCCACACTTTTGTAAATGGAGTTACCAAAACTCCACCGACAAACATTCCCCATCCTGTTGTCTCTAAAGTACCAAATTCGTCTAATAATTTCTTTGGCTGCACGTTATAAACTGCAAAAGCAAAAGCGGATAACAATCCCCAGAATAATGCTGCATTGGTGATCACTAAGTTTTTTATACTTCCATGTGTTGCAAGCAAAAAGATTCCTACGATCACAGTTGCCAGTACAAGCACTTCTTCTTTCTTTGGAAATCTTTTTTCCACTAATACAAAGAACACCATAATTAAGATTGGTGCAGAATACTGAATAACTGTCGCAGTTCCCGGATTTGACTCCTGAATGGCAAGGAAGTACGTCATCTGACACATAGCCATTCCAATCATCCCGAAGATCAGCTGATTGACCGCTGAATCTTTTCTTTTCCATACACGAAAAATTGAATTTCCTTTTCTCTGATACATAAGCAACAGCAGGCAGATTCCTGCCCCTAATAATCTGACTGTCACAAGCCACGTAGCCGTCAGATCTTTTGCATCAAATAAATATTTCCCCATCACACCAGACATGCCCCAGCAGCATCCTCCTGCAACTGTGAAGCAGATTCCTTTTAAACTTCGATTCATAAATACATTTCTCCTCGTATCTGTATTTTTATCTATTCTTCTGTGAGTAAATTATCAAATTCACATTTTTCAAATTCCTGAATGGAAATATTTTTCTTGTTTGGATTGGCGTATACAAAAGTCTTATCTACATTTTCTAGGTAATTTTGAATCTTATCATTTGTCGCACTGATGATTGCTTGGAATCCTAGATTCCTGATCAGGTCAATACAACTTGCAACTTTCTCTGCATCCATCTTAGAGAATGCTTCATCTAAGACAACCAGACGGATGCTTGGATTTCTTCGTACTTTTGGTGAAAGATGAATTCCATAAGCCTGTGCAAAACTTGCGAGTAATGCAACATATAATGGGTTCTGTCCTTCTCCACCAGAGTTTTTCTTGATCATCTTACTTAATCCGATCGTCAGTTTTTCATCACCATCCACGATCTGTTCCATATCAAAGGACAGATACGTACGATAATCAGAATATTTCTGCATATCACGTTTCGCATTCTCAAGTTCTTCACCGGTTGCACCTTCTGGCGGGATAAAGATCTCGATCAATTCATTCATCAGTTCCCCGTATTTATTCTCATGTTCCATAGAGAAGAGATTCATCTGGTCATCCATCGTTGTATTTAAGACAGATGGATCGATATTCAGAGAATCATCCATAAACATTGGATAATATTTTCCATCGGCTCCTGTATTTCTTGTGATCTTAAATTGATATTTATCTTTCCCAAAGTCGAGTCCACTGATCATGCGGTTTAATTCGTCCCTGCGCTGATAAGCTTCCCTGATCGCGCTTCGAATCTTGTATACAAAGTCATCTTTGAAATGTTCCATTGCTGTTTTGGCCTGTTTTGCAGCTTTTTCACGATACATTTCCATGTGATCAGATGATAATTCCTTATAAAGCTTGTCATACACATCATTATTCTCATCCACTGCTGAGAATGTGCGGTTCGGATATTCCCTTAAATATGCAGTTCTGACTTCCACAAGCTTTCGATATTCTTCTTCCTTCTTCGTTCCGGCATCATAGTATTTCCTTGCTGCACGTTTTTTGAGACGTTCATAGTCTTCTGTGTCTGTCTTCTCGACCTCCTGTGCAAACTGCTGCTCGTACTCTCCATTTGCCGGTAATTCATTCTGTGCACGGATCAATGCTTCATTCTGGTCAATAATCTGCTGTCTGCATTCTTTTAATGCATTCTGTGTTGCCCAGATTGCTTCTTTCATTGCATTGATCTCTTGTTTGCAATCTTCCTGTTTTAACCTGTTCTGGTCTCTTTCCTCTTCCAGACCTTTTAGGGCACCTTCTCTTAATTTTGTCAGCTGATTTTCTAAATCTTCATATTCTTCCTGACGTTCTTTCGCACGTTCCAGTGTTTCCTGCTGTTTTAAATATTCTTCGGCTGACTGTGGAAGATATTCATAGTCTAAAATAACGGCAGCACTTAAAACTTCTTTTTCTAATGGATCTTTTTTATCAAAGATCTTATCCTTTTCTTTCTCTAATTCTTTGATCCTGTGGCGTAAACTGTTGTCTCCAATGTAGGAATTTCTTGTGTACTGTTTTGGATCTAATCGTTTTAACTGGAAGTTTTTATAAAGCATTCCATCTGGTGTGATACCAGTACGGCAATTTCTTAATTCATCGATCGTCTCACATTTGATCACACGCCCGATCAAGGATTCTATCAACTTTTTCACATAAGACTGTTCTGCAAGAACTTCTTCTGATAACGCATTTTCCTCAACCTTCATGTCCTGCTTATCAATCTTTTGTGTGTCTGCGATCGAAATTCTCCAGTATTTCTTCTGATCCATATCACGGTAGATTTCCATGGCATCCTTGACGTATTTTGGTTCCACGATCAGTGTTAATTTATTCGATCCTAAATATCCTTCGACCGCTTTATGCCATTTCTCATCTTTCATGTCTAACAGATCGGCAAGCACATTTACTTTTACAAAATCACCACATTTTTCGCTTAATTTCGTCTGTAATTCATATCTTGCATCCAGAACTTCTTTTGGATATGCTTTGTTACCCTTTTTCAGTTCTTTCAACTCATCAGAAATAGATTTCTCCTGTTTCTTTAAGGCTCTTAGTGCAGACGCATTATCTTGTCGTTCTTCCTCAGTTTCTTTTCTTAAGATATCCAATGTATGTTTTAATCGATTCAGATCATTTTCTGTGATATCTCCCTGTTCAAATTTCTCGATATCCCAGATTGCCTGATTTGGCGTAATATCGAGATCACACCATTTTTTTAAATCTTTTGATGTCTGTTCCCAACGCTGTACGGAATGATTTAACTGTCCTAACAACTCCTGAACATCCTTTTTCCTTGTTGCGATCTGGTCGTATCCACTTCCTGCGATCTGTGCTACTAATGCATCGTATTCTTTGGCGAGTTTCTCTAGTTTCTTCTCAAGAACTGTTTCATTCTCTTCCTGTGTCTTTAGATCTTTCTCTCCATCTTCAATCTTTTGTTGTAACAGATGAATATCTGATTTTAGTTTCAGGACATCCAGTTTGTTCATGCGGTACTGGCAATAATCCTGTTCCTCTTTTTTGGTCTTGAATTTAACGAAACTTTCTTTGATCTCTTCTAAGCTCTTTGCTTCCTTTAATGTATCTTCGATTCTCTGACGCATTCTTCCATACTGCATCACGCTTTCCTGCATATCTTCAATATGAATGTCCTGCTCCATACAGATGTATTCTTTCACAAAATCTTCGAGCTTGATATTCATTTTAAATGGGATCGCGCGTTTAAACAGTCTTGGGAATTTCTCCATATCAAGACCGCCAAGATAGATGTCATACATCTGTTTTCTAAATCTCTCGTTGCTTGTTCCAAAATAGAAATCTTCTTTTTTGAAGTTTTTCTGCATATATTTGCGGAGTTCCGAAATTGTCATCGCATGCTCTTCCGTACGGTAAGCATTCTCTAAAATGCCGCCTTTGTGCCAGAAAAATAATCTGGATGTATCATTTCTTGCTGTATCTACGTCAAATACAACTCCCAGACATTCTTTTTCGTCAGATTCTGTCTGTGTAAATTCCAGAACGATCGTTGTGGAGAAGTTTTTATTTCTCAAATAAGTAACTTCATCTTTCTCTCCGACCGCAACCATTCCTCGCAGGTATTCGATCAGATTTCGATCGGAATCGTCTGCTGCCGCCTTATTAAAGAATCCACGACCATCTGTATTCGCATATAAAACGATCTGCATCGCATCGATTACTGTTGACTTTCCACTTCCAGAATGTCCGGTAAAAAAATTGATTCCATCGTTGAAACTTAATACTTTCTGATCTATATAATGCCAGTTATTCAGGCATATCTTCGATAATGCCAGAAATGGCTGCTTCGTCTTCGTCAAACTCACTGTCTACTTCCTCCTTGCTGAAACTTTCGATCAATCTGCGGATGTCATCTCCTAGTAACACGACATTCACGCATGGATAGATCATCATTCTTGTCTCTTCATTTAACTCTTCCAATACATCGAGTGGTTCGATGATCTGGTATTTCTTTAATAATGCGATGGAACGACGCATCTCCGTGATGGATGGCAATGTTTTCATCAGATGGAAATCATTGATCTTTTCATGGATTTCTCCTAATGATGTATACACACTTGTATTCGATGAAGCCTCTGCCATATGTTCATCGTATAATAATTTTAAGATCAGAAGATAAATGGTTGATAATCTGGAAATCTTCTCTCCGATCAAAGTTTCTCCTTCGATATAAAAAACTCCCAGATGCAGATTTTCTCTTAATTCGATTCCTGAAATCTTAAAATATTCTCTTAAAAATTCCTGATGCAGGTCAATGGTTCTAAATTCTTTATTGTATACAAGTCTTCCGCTCTTTTTATCATATTTTCTTTCTAATACAAATGTCTGTTTTAACAACGTACGGATCACTTTCGTGACCGCATTTTTTTCTTCGTCATTCAATTCTTCATAATACGGTATCATGATTTCGGTTTCCTCCTTACAAAAGTTAATGCCGGATAGCGGTAACTTCCATTATCAATCAATTTATCGTCTCTCTCGATCGCTTTATATTTACTGTTTCTTCTCGTACTGTAATCGTAAGCAAGGATTAATTTCTCAAAGGACTCTTCATCCCTGATATCAATATCCTTAACTTCCATATGGTCATCCTGCATGTAAGCTTCAATGAAATCTTCAATCTCAGCCTGTTGGTATCTTGTATGAATCTTATTTAATCTTAGGACATCTTCTCTTGATAATTCTTCCTGCTGCTTTTCTTCTTCTACCTGACTTGCAAAATCTCTTCGTTTTCTCTTCTTATACAAAGACTTCTCTGAAAGCACTTCAAAATGAGAGAGATTCATACTCTGTCCGACCTTCTCGATCTTTTCCTCGCTGTCCTTAGAATCCCCGATCGTCTTTAACAGCTGGATCATCAGACCTCTTGTGTCGGATTCTCCATTCAGCATGTAATTCATACGCATTACAGTTGCCCTGATATATTTGGAATGTTCTTTATCCATGTTAGAAATTCGATGTTCAATATCATCAAATCCACGCTCGATCGCATTGATGATACTTAAAACATCTTCGCCTTTTTCTTTATCTGCTTTCTTCTGTACCTGTTCCATCCATGGAATATCTTCTCTCATTTCTCTTAAACATCGTTTGATATCATTTTTATATAAATAGAAATTATCATTTGTCTTCAAGATATGATATTTCTTCTCAACGATTTCCTCAACGTAACCTTCCAAATGTTCTGCCAGCACTTCTTCATATGATTTCTGTTTTAGCAGTCGGCTAAAGAAATGGTCCATGTTGTGTAACATATCCTGCAAGGCTTTATTTAATTTCTTTGTATTAACAAGCGCTGTTTTTAACATGGCTAAGTTCATCTTCTTATCATGCCAGAATGAAAACAGTGTTGCATATACATTCTGGATATAGATCTCTGTGTCATCCGTTGATGGGTTGACTAATTCTTCAAATGCTGTTAAAAATACGGCTGCGTAATCAGGAATGATGATATTGGTGGTTAATGTTGAGAAATCTTCGATCCTCTTTAACCAGCCTGTCTTGATCAGCCAGTTTAAGATCCTGTTTGGCGGTGTCTGGCTTGCATCATTTTCTGATTCAAATTCTTCAGGAGATAACCAGATCCGCTGGCTTTCATTCCAGTCTTCTAATACCTGAAGGCATACTTCTTTACTTAAATAATAATTGTTATATTCATATTCTTCGTTGATCTTCAGCAAGGCTTCCATATAAAGTTCTCTGTTCATCGAACGAAATAAACTCCAGAATGAATCTGGGATATCATAGGCAAATTTCATAGGTAACTTCCTTCTTTGGTTGTACTTTATTCTCTGACTCTTTATTTTAACTGATTCGAATGACCTCGTAAAGTGATTTCCTATGAAATAATAATTGACACAAGTCCGAAATCGGACTATAATTATCATAATCTTGTAGTCCGATTTCGGACTAGATATAATTGTTATAAGAAAGGAAGTCACTATGGAATCGAAACAAAATCGTGCCTTAAAGGAATTTGATTCTCTCTATAAGATGATCGATGATGTCTATCATGAGATCGCTCTTTCCATGCATCTTACAGATTCCGCATTTCTCATTTTATATTGTCTGTTAGAACTTGGAGATGGTTGCTCTCAGAAAGATATCTGCAAACTTTACTCCATCTCAAAACAAACGGTGAATTCTTCCGTAAAATCATTAGAAGATAAAGGAGTTTTGATCCGTAAAGCCGGCGTCGGAAGGGATATCCACTTATTTTTTACAGAGTTTGGACGAGAATTTTCTGAAAAACATATCGGTCCTGTCTTTGATATGGAAAATGCTACATTTGAATCTATGGAGCCTTCGGAGTGTGAACAGCTGCTTTCTCTTACGAGAAAATATGTTCAGATTTTAAAGAAAAATATGAAACAATATGTCTTAGAGGAAAAGGAGTTTTAGTTTATCATGAAGATTCAATTATCAGATCATTTCACTTACAAACGTCTGATCCGTTTTGTATTTCCATCGATCATTATGATGATCTGTACTTCGATGTACAGTATTATTGATGGATTATTTATTTCCAATTTTGCAGGAAAAACAGCATTTGCTGCGGTCAATCTGATCCTTCCTGTTGCGATGGGTGTTGGAGCAATTGGATTTATGATCGGTTCTGGTGGAAGTGCGATCGTTGCAAAAACGCTTGGTGAGGGTAAAAAAGAAAAAGCAAATGAATATTTTTCTATGCTGATCTTTACTGCTTTGATCGGAGCTACGATCCTGTCTGTCTTTGGATTTATTTTTATAAGGCAGATCTGTATGGCACTTGGGGCGCGTGGACAGCTGCTTGAATATGCGTCTACTTATGGACGTATTATGTTTGTATCACAGCCAATGTTTATGATGCAGACGATCTTTTATAACTTCTTTATTACAGCTGAGAAACCTTCTTATAGTCTTCGTATGTCTTTGATCTCTGGCGTGATCAATATTGTGTTTGACTATCTCTTTATCGGAGTTATGCATTATGGTGTTGCCGGGGCTGCGGTTGCAACTGCCATGGGTGAGTATGTTGGCGGGCTTGTACCGTTGATCTATTTTGCGCGGAAAAATAACAGCAGCCGTCTTCGTCTTGTGAAACCTGTCTGGAGAAAAGATATTTTATTAAAGACCTGTTTAAATGGTTCTTCGGAATTTATGACAAATGCTTCTTCTTCCGTTGTAAATATGCTTTATAATACACAGTTAATGCGCCTTGCTGGTGCAGATGGTGTTGCTGCTTATGGTGTGATCATGTATGCGAACTTTATCTTTGCTGCAATCTATCTTGGATATTCTATGGGAAGCGCTCCGATCACCAGTTATAATTATGGGGCTGGAAATCATTCGGAATTGAAGAATATGTTGAAGAAGAGTTTGTCTTTAATTGCTGTAACTGGGGTTTGTCTGACTTTGATCTCTGAGTTTTTTTCCCATCCGCTGATCAATATCTTTGTTGGATATGATGCTGATCTGTTTGCTATGACGTTACATGGATTCCGGTTGTATGCATTTGTATTTTTGATCAATGGAGTTAATATCTGGGCTTCTTCGTTCTTTACAGCTTTGAATAATGGGGTTGTTTCTGGGATGATTGCGTTCCTTCGAACTTTGTTGTTTCAGATTGGGTGTATTATGCTGCTGCCAATTTTGCTTGGATTGAATGGAATCTGGATGGGAGTTGTTGTGGCGGAGATGTTGACTTTAATTGTTACGATTTATTTTTTACGGAGTAGAAGGAAAGTTTATCACTACTAGATTTTGTAATAGTGTTTCATGTATGAGTCAGAAAGAAGATAAGAAAAAATATTTATAAGAATACAGGGTGACACTCCGCATTTTTGAAAGCGTTTTTTACAAATCGCTGATTCGCGCCTGTTCCTTTGATAACTCCCTCGCTGCGAGCCAAAATGCCCGCAGCTACGGTCAGACAATCAACCACAGGACGCTGCGAATTTGTAAAAAACGCATTCAAAAAGTGCTCATGTTGTCACCCTGTATTCTTATAAATATTTTTTCTTATCTTCTTTCTGACTCATACAACGGAACGCTGTTCAAATCACTACACAATGTGTATGTTAAACTGTATTAGTTGATGATTCTTGTACTTATTAACAGAAGTTTAGATAAAATCTACAACACCGATTTGTTGGGATGTTTGAAAATTATCTTATCTTAATTTCTACGAAACCTTAAATTGCGAGAATTTTCAGCTATCGATTACCTAAATATATAAACCAATACAGTAAAACATACACATCACCTTAAATTTTCCAATCTTGTGAATTGTCCACTCTATATACTCGAAATCTACAGTTGGCCAACTACAAAATCAAAATTTCTCTTCAATTGTAGTAATATCCGTATTTTTTTCGTTATATGTCACCGTGCCCAAAACCACTAGAAGCATATTAATAACAATCACAGCTAACAATATAACTCCAATAACTTTCCATATCCTCTTATGCCGTCTATTCTTAAGCGCCAATTGTTCACTGATCTTCGCAAGTTGTTCTGATACTTCATTCTTATTGGTTTCTTCTTTTATTTCACTACCCAATAATTCACTCACGTTAATCTCTAATACATCCGCTAATTTTGATAACATATCTGCATCTGGTACGGATAATCCCTTTTCCCATTTGCTGATGGTTTGTCTTACTACGTGAATTTTGATTGCTAATTCTTCTTGTGTGTATCCTTTTGCTTTTCTTATTATTTTCAGATTCTCATTAAACATAATTATTGTCTCTCCTTATATTTTGATGTATTGAATTTACACCAAAATATGTCGTTGCGGCAAGCAACGTGGGTTAACATTATCCTTTTATCATCTCTAACAATTCTGGTATATCATTTTTTAATGTTTCAAAGACAATATTTAAATCAACATTTCCATAATCGTGTACAATACGATTTCTCAATCCATACATAGCATTCCATGGAATATATCCTCTTTTCTCTTTTACTCATCCGACAATTTCTTTGCATTTTCAGATAACTGAATCATTCGAAACAACATTGAATCCAGTAATATTTCATTTGCATTCAATTCTTCTATATCTACATCTTTCATATGTTGTACTATAAATTGCAAATCGTTTCGTATTTTTTGAATGTAATAACGATCATTCTTTACATTATCCATATATTTTTATCCCATCTTTTAATATTTCTTGTGTTAATTCTAAATTATCTTTTAATTGATTAATTTCTAAAACATCTACTTTTTTGTGTAGTGCTTCTCTAATTTCTTCGACTAATCCATAAAATTTTATTCCTTTTACATTTGCTGAAATTAACAGATCCACATCACTGGTTGGCTTTGCTTTCGATTTAGCGTAAGATCCAAAAAGATAACAAAAATTTACATCATATTTTTGAAATACATTTCCGCATTTTTCAGTTATATATTCTATATCAATAATTCCATGTTCTTCGTCTATTGGATTTATTTCTGAAAGTTTTTCTAATATATATTTGTATTTCAAACTTCCTTGTTTTTTCTCATCATTCTCATATGATTTATAAGAACGTAAAGATATTCCTACCAAATCAGCAACTTGTTGTTGTGTCATCTTTTTTTCAGTTCTCATTTTTTTTAACTCACCCATCATAATTGCACCTCTTAATTTATAATAGTGCAATTTTTGCACTTCGTCAATTCGAAGATGCAAAAATTGCACCATTATTTAAATTCTATAATAGGTATTTTTTTCTTAATAAATTTTTTTATTCTATGATCATGGCTGGCTTATCTGCATATTCATCGAGAAAAATCAATACTTTCTTGCCGTATAAAAGATTTAGATCACTGGATAACTTCCTTGTAACCTTTGCATTCCTTATAAATCTACTTTTGAAATTCCTTCCGCAAAACCTCTTTCGGTGCCTCAATCTCATTTGCCAATGTATGTTCCGTTAATTCTGACAAAATTTTTAATTTCTTATTGATCATCGGGCGCATGCAGTTTGGAACGTGTTCCTGATGGGCTCTGTGAATTGCCACACATTCTTTGCAATTTCCATGATATCTACAGGCTTTTTGACATGGGCAGTGGTCTTTGTCTGCATATTCTTTTCGAAATTCTGATGCGAATTCTTCTTGTAATCTTAAACCTTCTGCTCTGTTTCCTTTGTGGAATTCTGCCATTGCTGCGATTTCTTTTTCATTATATTCGATTTTCATATACTATACCTACTCCTTTATCCATATGGATTTTCTTTCAATTTGTATTATAATAGAATAAATGAAACGATGCCATGATAAATAAAAATATAAAGAAATTGGAAAGAGATAATCTTAAAAATGAAACGAATTGATTTTGAAAATGGTTCTGTAACCCAAAATATCTTTGCAGCAGCACTTCCTATGCTTGTTGCTCAGATCTTAAACTTATTATATAACATTGTTGACCGTATTTATATCGCACGAATCCCACATATTGGAACAGCTGCACTTGGTGCTGTTGGACTGTGCTTTCCGCTGGTTGTGATCATTACTGCATTTGCTAACTTATTTGGAAGTGGTGGAGCTCCTTTATTTTCGATCAGCCGAGGGCAAAAGAGAAATAAACAGGCTGTCCATATCATGAATACATCATTTACTATGGTTTGTTTTAGTGCTGTCGTATTGATGCTCATTGGGCTTTTATTTGCACGCCCGCTTTTGATATTATTCGGGGCTTCCAAGGATGCTCTCGTTTATGCTTTTCCATATATGATGATCTATCTGATCGGTACACTGCCATCTATGATCGCCATTGGAATGAATCCATTTATTAATGCACAAGGATATTCAACCATCGGAATGTTTTCTGTTGCGATCGGTGCCGTTGCCAACTTACTGCTTGACCCATTCTTTATTTTTGCATTAGGGTTTGGCGTTCGGGGTGCTGCGATTGCAACTGTGATTTCACAATGTCTTTCTGCTTCTTTTGTGTTATTTTTCCTTACAAAAAAAGCAGAATTAAAGGTACGTTTTCTTCATAAAAATGAGCTGTCAGAAAGTTTAGGATATGCAAAGAATATCATCAGCCTTGGAACTGCCGGATTTATCATGCAGTTAACTAACGGTCTGGTAAGTATTGTTTGCAACAATGTACTTTCTGTGACTGGCGGAGATATTTATATCTCTGTCATGACAATCGTATCAAGTGTACGACAACTTGTGGAAACCCCGATTTATGCCATGAATGAAGGCGGTTCTCCAATCTTAAGTTATAACTATGGTGCCAGACGTCCAGCTCGTGTAAGAAAGGCTATGATCGTTATGTCTGCTATGATCCTATGCTATACAGCCGTTATGTGGAGTGTTATCATTTTTGCTCCTGGTACATTGATCCGTGTATTCAGTTCTGATCCTTCACTTGTAAAAGATTCCATTCCTGCATTGAATCAGTATTTTGCTGCTTTTATCTTTATGGATCTGCAGTATATTGGACAGACAGTATTTAAATCTCTAAACAAAAAGAAACATGCGATCTTTTTCTCATTGCTTCGTAAGGTATTTATTGTTATTCCATTAACTTATTTTATGCCTTATGTATTGCACATGGGAACTTCCGGGGTATTCCTTGCGGAACCTGTTTCTAATGTGATCGGTGGAGGCTTTTGCTTCATTACGATGCTTTGTACTGTGCTACCTGAACTTAGAAGAATGGATAACTGTGATTGATCTTTTTATGTTAAAATTTTCTCTCCAGTTCATCCATCTCTGCCATGATCTCCGCTTGCTGTTCATCAAACAAAAGTCCTTTATTATATTGATAATACTTATCACATCCATTTTCCTTGATAAACCAGACACTGTAATAATTAACATTCAGTTCTGTCACAAATACAACCATTTCCTGACTTTGTCCAAAGGCTTCTTCCATGAAGTCAAATGCATTGTCTAGTGCTTTGGTTGTATTCTCTATCTGCTGTTCTAATTTTGCTGGTTCTTTCTTGAATTCTTCTCTCACACGTTCAAATTCTGCTTCTGCTTCTAAATGTTCAGCTTTGCTGATCTGTTCGTATGACTCCAGAGTCTTGATCACATCAAGCAACATATGTTCCTGTGCTTTTCCGAGTTTCTCTGTCTTTTTCTTTTCGTCGAAGTCCTCATGGATTTCTTTGACTACCTGACTTAATGTCTTGCCTGTTTTAAGTTGTTTTAGCCAGCCAAATAATTCCGTAACATAAGCATCCTGTCGATAAGATTCAGCAAACATTTCGGATAATTTTCCATTTAACAATCCGACAACACTTAATTTCTCATCAAATGCTGCGAATTTTAATCTGCCGATCGTTTCCTGATTCCACTGTCCTTTTAAAATACGCTCGATTCCATAGTCTTCTTTGTATTTCTTATATAATTCATAATAGTTAGCAAAGTCTTTGGCGATCTTCAGGTGCTGTAAGTACTGAAATACCACTTCTCTGTCAATATCTTTTCCAAGTTCTTCGTAAACTTTTAATAACTGAGACAGATCTTCCCATCCTCTGGCTGTAACAAACGCCTTTCCATCAACTGTTGTTTCCATACGATAGAAATATTCTTTACGGATTTCAAGATATGCAAGGATTGCTGGGTGGATTCCTGCCTGATATGCGTATTCTTTCCACACTTCATAGTCTGCTTCCACATCAATTTTCTTCATACGGTCCAAGGTAACTACGTCAAAATCTCTGACAGATTTATTGTATTCTGGTGGATTTCCTGCCGCTACGATGATCCAGCCATCTGGTACTTTCTGATTTCCGAACATCTTACACTGCAAAAACTGAAGCATTGTTGGTGCCAATGTCTCAGATACACAGTTGATCTCATCAATAAATAAAATACCTTCTTTATTTCCAGTCTGTTCAATCTTTTCATAAACAGATGCAATGATCTCACTCATCGTATATTCCGTAACAGAATATGTTTGTCCACTATATTCTTTTTCTCTGATAAATGGCAAACCGATCGCACTCTGTCTTGTGTGGTGCGTGATCGTATAAGCTACCAATCCAATCTCACATTCTCTTGCGATCTGTTCCATGATCTGTGTTTTTCCAATTCCCGGAGGGCCCATCAAAAGGATCGGACGCTGTCTGATGGATGGTATTTTATATTCTCCATAATTATCCTTTGTAAGATAAGCTTCAATGGAATCTTTGATTTCCTGTTTTGCTCTTTTAATATTCATGTTCTTCTTCTCCTTCATCAAGATCTTCGGCATCGACGATCAATTTAACTGCCCATGGCGGTACATCCACATCTTCGTATTCTTCCTGCATAAAAATAAATGCTGTCTGATATGGTGGTTTCTTCTTTGGATAGGTTCCTTTTCCATCTGTGAAATAGATCAATCCCTTCAGATGATAAAATTCACCCTGTTCAATCAGATGATTCACATATTCAAATGCTGGGCGGAAATCTGTCCCACCTTCTCCGATCAGTTCCAAATGTTCCATATATTCTTTTAATTCTTTTTCGTCTGTGATCTTCTGGTCGTTTTGTACCATCTCATCACACTGAATGATATGAATATTTACCTTATGAAAAAAGCTCTCTGCTTCCGTTAACACACCATATGTTTCTTCCAGAAATTTCTTTACCAGATCACCAGAACATGACATTGATGTATCGATCACGATGGCAAAGTCTTCAACTTTCTTTACTTCCTTCCACTCCTGCGGCTCGATCAATGGCATATTTCCATACATAGAAAGCCCATAACTGTAAAATATATAGTCAAACGAATCTGGATCCACACTGACTTCTTCTCTTAAAACCGAAAATTTTCTTAAAAATTCACGATAATCATAACGGTCTCTGTTTTCTACCTGTACCTGTCCGATCAGATCCCCTGCTTGTTGTGACTCTTCACTGGAAAATGTCTCCATATCTGTTTCCGTTTTTTCACTGATATTCTTCCATTTATTTTCTACTTCCTGATGAAGATCTTGCTTGGGATCTTCGGGCCAATACTGGTGGTCATCTACCCGAAATTCCATCTGCAGTTCTTTTATTTTCTTCTCTTCTAATCCAAAAGAAACTAACTGTCGATAAATCCCCTCAGCTGTCAATACTTTGAGGTTCCTCTCAAGCTGTCCGTAAATGTCTTTGCGCAGCCTTGTTTGCACCATATGGATACATTTTAAATGCCAGTGATCAATAATTGATTCGACTGCGATATCACAAGAAATATTCCATAGAGTCTTATCTCTTCCTTTTCTTCTTGTCACATGATGTAAAATGCAGTGAAGCACCATATGAAGATATGCACGATTCATCCGAACTCTGTTTTGCCTGTACATGCCTCCTAAAGCCCCTGGATGATAAAACATACACATTCCATCCGTTCCAACACCATTTACAGAAGGATCGATCACATAAGCAAAACTGCTTAATGCCACATCTAAAAAACGCATATGGATATATAATTCATTTCTTGTCGTCGCAAGGATCTTTGTTCCAAGTTCACTGAGACGCTCATTGATATTTTCTTCCATTACTCATTTCCCTTTATCTTATCTATAATTCAAATGTTTTCTTTTTCTTTGGAAATCTCTTATGCTGTTCGTTCATCAAAATACTTAAAAGTTCTGTTTTCTGCTTTCTGGATGCCCAGTCGATCGCTGCTTCGATTCCTTCTTTACTGAAATAATTCTTCTCAGCCATCAAATTGATAAATGGCATCTGATCTTCTTCTTTTAAATAATTCATCATCTCACATTGGTTCTGCTTTACATAGCCCTCGTATTGCATCCATGCAAAATCTGATACCCCGTATGGCATTAACATACGCCCAGCTAATATCTCCCATACAATATCCAGATCTTCCTGAACTGCTGCCACTGGAAAAATATCATCATATTTACGATAGTCGATCTCTCCTCGCAAAAAACTTTGGCGATATTGATATCCTGTTCCATGAAAATGTGTCTCCACAATTCTTGCTGGTGTATTTTCCACAGCCTCTTCATAATACTCTGGATAAAATAAACGACTTTGTTTTTCTTCTTCTTTATAACGGATATTTACCTGCAATGGAAAACGAGTATCTCTTACAACGTCTCTTAAAGCACTTTTTTTATCCTCATAAACATCATAGTAGATCTTTTGCAACTTGCATCCTGTAAAAATTCCTGCTCCTGTTCTTAAAAGAGAATCTGAAAACCCAAGTGTTGTCAGATTTACACATCCATAAAATGCATATTTCCCTATTTCCACAGTATCCGGTGGCAGATAAACTTCTTTTACTGCCTCCCCACAAAACATCGGTTCATCTTCACTACCCAAAAAGTCTTCGCCGATCATAATCTCTTTTGCTTCGTCTTCTTTTCGTTTATGTGCAGAAAATGCATAATCACCAATCTTCGTAACTCTTTTTCCATCAATTTCTGACGGAATCTCTACTTGATCTTCTTTGCTGAAACAACGAAGAACTTCGATTCCTCCATCTTTTGCATCTCTGTATTGTATCTTAAGCATCGTCTTTTCCTTCGCCTTTCTCCATGTATACACTATCCTTATTATAGCTGACTGACAGGAAATATCAAGAATCACAAAAAGGAATTTCCCATCTTCTCAAAAATGTAATATAATGCAGAAAGATACGATGATTTTATACACTTATGATGATATATAAAGGAGATTTTTATGGAACGACTGATCGTTTTAGGAACTGGAAATGCGCAGGCAATTCATTGCTATAACACTTGTTATGCCATGCAAAAAGGTGAAGAATACTTCCTTGTCGATGCCGGCGGCGGAAATGGAATTCTATCTCAGCTTGACAAAGCTGGAATCCCTCTTGAAAGCATTCATAATATTTTTGTGACACATGCTCATAACGATCATATTTTAGGAATGGTCTGGATGATCCGTATGATCGCTACTTCTATGAACAAGGGAACTTATGATGGCACTCTGACGATCTACTGTCATGAAGAACTGGTTCATACGATCAAAACGCTGACAAAACTTACCGTTGGTAAGAAATTTTATAAGCATTTTGTGTGTATGGTGAGAGGGATATTTTTAAACCTTATGAAAAACACCATAGTACGGTAAAAGATGCCTGTGAATTAGCAGAACATCTAAAGATTCCAAATCTGGTTCTATGGCATACAGAAGATAAAAATATGCTGCATCGTCAAGAAAAATATATGAAGGAAGGCAAGCAGTATTATACTGGAACACTTTATATACCTAAAGATCTGGATGTATTGAAATTGTAATTTGGAAGGTTAATGATCAACCTTCCATCAAATGATAAATGATCGCAGCTACAACATCATAGGCATTTTCCTGCAAATGTATTCCGTCCACGGTATACTCTCTTGACAACTGCCCATCTTCTCCGATCAATTTATCAAATACATCAACATATTCAAAGTTATCTTCTTTACACAATCTTTGTATTTCTGTATTGATCTTTTGAATCTCTTTATTGGATTTTCCTTCTGCCCAGGACGGCATCAATCCAATCCTTTTGGTATATGCCGGATACATAGATTCAATATAAATCTTTGTATCTGGCAATTGCTGCCGAATCCTTCGTGCAAGTCTGATCAATCGTTCTGCTAACACTCTTGCTCCTGGATACAATGACATCAGGAAATCATTTGCACCACCTTGCATGATAATGATATCTGGTTTATATGGAAATACGTCATAAGCCAGTCTTGCACCCATCTCTGCGATCGTATCCCCTGCAACTCCACTGTTAATGAACTGTGCATCTATATTTTTTAATTTTTCCATTGGGAAATAGTCGGTCAGGGAATCCCCAAACATAACAATTGTTCTCTTCTTCTCTTCCATTGTCTACTCCAATACTTTTTGTTTAAAATCCTCTTTTTGCTGCATGGAAATATTTAATCCCTTGATCATAAACTGATTAATAGAACCATATTCTTCTTTCATGGTTTTAAGTGCTGCATTTAAAAATTCTTCTTTTGCCACAAAATAGCCCTCTATTTTTTCGATTTTTTCGCGATGCAATCCTGCTAAATGAAGTTTCTTTTTTAATTTTTCTACTCTTGTGATCGCAGCTTTATTGGTCTTTAGATAATCTTCCATCACGTCATCTTCAGACACATCAAGCAAAAATAAAATGGTTGTTGATAACAATCCACAACGGTCTTTTCCTTCTGTACAATGCCATAAAACCGCACCATTTTTTGTATTCATAATCTCTCTGACTGCTTGTGAGATCTGCTTTCTGCAAAATTCTTCTTTGATCATCATCTTATAAATATCTGACATCTCTGGAAATTCTTCCATATGTAACATCTGTTTTCTTGTTTCCTGCTCCCGGCTGACTCCCACCATGCTTTCCATAAAAAACGGAATATTCTCATAAACAGCTCCCGCCACTTCCAGATCTGGCTCTTGTTCTACTTCCATTGGTGTTCTTAAATCCAGAATTTTCTGTAAATGATATTCTGTTTCCAGTAAAATCTTATCTTTCTGCGTAATCCTTGATAAACGGTTGCTGCGGATCAGCTGTTTATCTTTGATCACTGCACCTTCTGTCGTTTTTAATCCGCCAAGGTCTCTCGTATTATCTGCACCTTCCAGATAAATCTTCCCCATGTTACCGCCTCCATTTTTGTATGATCAGTTTTCCTTCTCTGGCTGTTCTTTCTCCAAGGATATTCCATCCATCATATAAGTTTTCTCATTTTTCTGATTCTCCAGATATTCTGTTCTGATCTGTGCTTTTGCTTCTTCATAGTCTCTCTTTAATTCTCTTGCAGAAAGCAGACGGCAGCCTTGTCCGCGGATAATGATCTGTTCCAATCCATCGGATGTTGCAACTGTTACATCGTATTTTCGTCCATGGGTATGGGCAAATTTTTCAATATACTGATCTGCTGTTTCTGCTTCTTTTGTGTAGACTACATGAATATTCATGTAATCTGTGATCTCTGTTTCATGTCCTTTCACACGATATGCATCAAACACAACGATCAGCTCCATGCCCTTCATTCCCTGATAATTACTCATCTCATCAAGTAATTTTCCTCTGGCTGCATCTACACTCGTATCTAATAATTTCTTCAGATCATCCCATGCGTAAATGATATTATATCCATCAACCAGCAGGTATTTCTTGGACATATCTCTTTTTACCGATGATTTTTCTGCAGATGTATGATAATCTTGCACAAGTCTTGCTGTTTTCTTCTTCTTCCATTTACTTTTATTATGCTGGTTTGCATAAAATGTTTGTTCAAGAATCCGATCGATTTCCTCTGTATCAATTGATTCTTCTTCAATATAAGCCCTTCGCTGTGTCAGTTCATCAAATTCCTCTTCCTCGATTTCTTTCGCAAGAACGCTCTCTAAATGCATATGTTCTGGTACCTCATTCCATGCAACATTATACCCGGCTCCATGGGAACAGAAAACAGATCCACATGGATTTTCAAGATCTCTATCTGGATCATATCCACTGGCTTCTATGATTTCTTCTTCATTATGGCAGATATCATATCCATTTAAGGTTGTAAATAATCTTCCCATACCTTTGGAATATACTAATACTTCTTTTTGGTATCCTTGCATCGTAGAAACTGGTGCTATTCCTTGAAGCACTGACATCTCTCCTGCAGTATCTGGTGTATCAAACGTACCTTGCATCTTTTCAATATCTGTCATAGCTCTTCCGATCATCTGCTGTGGAACTTCCAGCCGGAACTTATAATATGGCTCTAATAAAACACTCTGTGCCATACGAAGCCCCTGTCTTACTGCACGGTATGTCGCCTGACGGAAGTCTCCACCTTCTGTATGCTTCTGATGTGCCCGTCCTGCCACCAGCGTGATCTTGATATCTGTGATCGGTGCTCCTGTTAAAACCCCTCTATGATCTCTTTCTAATAAATGTGTTATGATCAGTCTCTGCCAATTCTTATCCAATACATCTTCGCTGCACTGTGTGTCGATAACAACTCCACTTCCCCTCTCCAGCGGTTCCATCAACAAATGTACTTCTGCATAATGTCTTAACGGTTCAAAATGCCCAACACCTTCTACAACATCTGCTATCGTCTCTTTGTATACAATATTGCCCTGTCCAAATTCCACATCTACATCAAAGCGTTCTTTGATCAGACTCTTTAGGATCTCCAATTGAACCTCTCCCATGATCTGCACCTGAATCTCTTGTAATTCTTCATTCCAGATGATGTGAAGTTCTGGTTCTTCTTCTTCCAGCTGACGAAGTTTTGGAAGTATCACGCTTGCACTTGTCTCTTCTGGCAATATCATCTGGTAAGTAAGTACTGGCTCTAACACAGGTTCATATCCGCCCTGCTCTGCTCCCAGACACTGCCCAGGTATCGTATCTGAAAGTCCTGTAACCGCACAGATTCTTCCTGCCTGCAGTTCATTTACTGTCTCATACTTTTCTCCCGAATAGATACGGATCTGATTGATCTTTTCATCACTTTCTGTAATAACTGTTTTTACCTTTAAATTTCCACCTGTTACTTTCAAATGTGTCAGACGATTTCCATTTTCATCTCTTGTGATCTTAAATATACGTGCACCAAATTCCTCTGGATATTCTCTTTCTTCTGTATAAAATGCAAGATCACTCAGAAATTCTTTAACTCCTTGAAGTTTTAACGCTGATCCAAAAAAGCATGGGAAAATCTTACGTTCTGCGATCATTTCCCGAATCTTGGATTCCGTGATCTCACCTGATTCCAGATAATGATCCAGTAACGCCTCATCTTCCATAGCGATCATCTCATAAAACTCATCACTGCCCTTTTCTCCAAAATCGATACATCCGCTGCTTAAACGTTCCTGTAATTCCTTCAACAATTGATCTTTTTGTGTTCCGTCCTGATCCATCTTGTTAATAAATAAAAATGTTGGGATCTTATATCTCTCAAGCAAACTCCATAATGTCAAAGTATGGCCCTGCACACCATCTGCTCCACTGATCACAAGAACCGCATAATCAAGCACCTGCAGGGTTCTCTCCATCTCCGCAGAAAAATCCACATGTCCTGGTGTGTCAAGCAAAGTAAGATCCATCTCATTCATTGAAACCTCTGCCTGCTTGGAAAAAATGGTAATTCCTCTGGACCGTTCTAGTTCATAAGTATCTAAAAATGCATCTCCATTATCCACACGTCCGATTTTTCTCAAATTCCCTGCAGTATATAAAATTGCCTCTGATAGTGTTGTCTTCCCGGCATCTACATGAGCCAGAATACCAGTTACTATGTGCTTTTTATTCTTCATAAATTTCTTTTTCCTTTTTTCGTATTCACTGTAAATAAGTATAACACATATCCTGTTTTCATGTTAACCGAATACATCCATAAGATTATTTGACAAATTTTTCTTCTATGTTATAATCAAAAATTAGTGCTCTTCTTTCCATGTATACCAGAATCTGGTATAATGAAAGTTAATAAAGAGACGGCATACAAACCACAAGGCATACGAAAGGAGTTTCTTATGAGAGATGCTTTACGGGATGAAATGATCAAGAAAATATGCGTCAGAGATACAGATAATATATTAGATGTCGGTTGCGGTGATGGTACCTTTTTACATGAACTGACACGCTGGAAGGATGTTGAAGGATATGGTATCGATGAATCTGAGGATAAGATTCTTATCGCAAAGCAAACTTGGCCAGAACTTCATTTTGAGACAGGTTACAGTGATTTTCTTTCTTTTGATGATAACAGCTTTCGTGTGATCACTGTATGTGACGATTTCCACACATTTAAAGATCCACAGAAGTTTGTTAATGAAGCATTTCGTGTCTTAGTTCCCGGCGGAAGACTTTATGTTGGAGAATCTGCCCTTCCTGAGGCATTGCGAATTGTTTCTAATATTCCATCCTATCTGACTTCTGGTGATGATCGCAGACATTCTACTTATGAGACTTTAGAATATTTTAAGAATGCAGGGCTTACCAAATTCCGTGTATATAAGAAGAAACGTCTACTTCTTATCTCTGCAAAGAAACCATTAGAATAAATTCCAGAACTTAAAATGGAGCTGATACGATCTGTATCAGCTCCGTTTTTCTTATACTTTAAACAACCATCCAAGATATTTATCTTTTGTTATTTTTCTGATCGTTTTTTTCCCTAAAAGTTTCTCCATCTTTTTTCTTGCTGTATTGTTGATCCTTACCTTGTCATCTTTTGTTACGCATAGATCCGGGAACATGACACACCACCAGTTGTGCCCTTTTGCTGCTCCCAGATCGATTCTTACTGCATCGTAAATACCTTCTGGAAATGTATATTGGCCATAGTTTTTCTCTGGAAATTTTTCTTGTACAAAATGTACGTTTACCTTTTGTTTCACTCCCTCTTTCTTTAATATTTCCTGTGCTGTATTTTTTATTCTGTTTTTTTGCATTTTTAAGATTTTAAATGCTTCTTCCTTCGTTTTTGCTTCACTCAATTCTGGACTGATCTGATCGATCACGGCATCTCTTACTTTCAATTTATATGTCTGATCCATCCTGCTGTTACTATTAGCTCTCACATGAAACCGAATCAGATTGCTTTTCAGATTTTGCTGTATTATGTTATTGGATTTTCTTTGTCCTGCCACAAAAATCATACATGCTATGGCCAGAAACAGAATCCCTTTGATCATGTTTTTTCTACTCATATTCAGAGGATGTCCTGTTTTTTTGCTTTTTATACACAACCTCTTTCTAATTGTCTGAAAATTTATACAATATCAATAACATTTTCTTAAAATTCAGGGTTGACGAATCTGACCAGTTATAGTAACCTAATATCCATGAGGTCATATGACTGACGGAGCACGTGGAATCAACCACATGGGAGTATGATCATTAATCGCCGGCCGTCTGGGCAATCTTGTCTGGACGTGCGGCGTTTTTTAGTTTGTTACTACATTTTTGACAGAAAAAATATCTGTCAGCCCTAAAAAATCACTCAATTTTTCTCTTTTTAAATTTTTCACTTGGCACGCTCCACTGTCCAGATTTTTACTAAAGATAAAAAAGAATCCTGATCGTTCAGGATTCTTTTTTGATCTACATCTCATAAATAACACATTCATACGGTTTCATTTTTAACGTATTTCCAATGACAGTTGTCTGTTCATAATTCACAAATATAACATTTTCATAGTCTTCTGATAATTCAATATCTTTTTCCTTAGAACTAAAGTTACAGATTAATACCAGTTTCTGACATCCATAAGACCTGCTATATGCAAAAATATGATCTTCTTTTTCATATATTGGTCTGAAATCACCATATGTTAGTATCTCATTATATTCTTCTGATTTATAAAATGCGATCAATCGCTTGTAAAAATTCAGGATCGATCCATATTCTTTTTCTTCTTCTGCGACATTCACCACTTTATAGTTCTCATTAACTGGCATCCACGGTTTTCCTTTTGAAAATCCTGCATTTTCTTCCGAACTCCATTGCATTGGTGTTCTCGCATTGTCTCTGCTGTGATGTCTTGCAATCTCCAATGCCTGTTCTTTGGACATTCCTGCCTTCAATGCGATCTGATACTGATTGATCGTTTCCAGATCATTAAATTCATCATATTTCCATTGACGATTGCTCATCCCGATCTCTTGCCCCTGATATAGGAAAGGCAGACCTCTCTCACAGAAAATGATCGTTGCAAGTGCTGATAAGCTGTAAAATCCATAATCTTCTTCTGGGATAAACAGACTTGCCCCTCTTGGCTGATCATGGTTCTCAATGATATTCGCTTCAAACCCTGCCTTGGCAACAATCTCTTGATTATGAAAAGTTTCCTCTCTCCATTCATCAAATGGCTGTGGCCAGTCATAGTTCATATAATTTTTGCCTTTCCGATAGGCATGGCATGGTTCAAATGCAAAAATCGTAGAAAAATATCCATCTTCACCGATAAATTGTGGAAGAATATCTTCTTTTACAAACATAGCCTCCCCAACGGTCAGTGCATCATATGGTTCAAAACAACGATGCTTCATCTCCATCAAGAAATCTCCGATTCCTTCGACTTTTCCTGTGATCTTATATACATCTGCGAGTCCATCTGGACCGTCTGGTTTCAGATCACTCCATGTCAGATCTTTCTTTATATTCATGATCGCATCGATCCGAAAGCCCGAAAGTCCTTGGTCCATCCACCAACAGATCATCTCATAAATCTTCTCACGAACGGTCTCATTCTCCCAATTCAAATCTGGTTGTTCTTTTGCAAAAGAATGCAAATAAAACTTATTGTCATACCCTGGGATCTTCTCCCAGACACTACCTCCAAAATAAGATCTCCAGTTGGTCGGTGGCTGCCCATCTTTCCCGTCTTTGATATAAAAATATGATCCATATTCCCCTTCTGGATCTGCCATTGCCTTCTGGAACCATTCATGTTCACTGGAACAATGATTCACAACGAGATCCATCAGAATATACATATTTCTTTTCTTTGCTTCCTTGATCAATTGTTTCATCTCATCCATTGATCCAAACATCGGATCAATCGCATAATAATCGGAAATATCATAACCGTTATCCACCATCGGAGACTGATACATCGGAGATATCCACAAAATATCAACCCCTAGGTCTTTTAAATAATCTAACTTGCTGATAATTCCAGGAATGTCGCCGATTCCATCACCATTTGTATCCTTAAAACTCTTTGGGTAAATTTGATATGCAACTTTGTTATGCCACCATTTTTTATTCATCATAATTCTTCTAAACTCCCATTTGCGGTTTCTACTAACATCTTCATAGCTTCTACCGGATATCTGCCGTGAGCGGTTTCCCCCGTCAGCATCAATGCATTCGCTCCTTGATGAACTGCATGATAAATATCATTTACTTCAGCTCTTGTTGGATAAGGGTTTCGGATCATAGAGTCTAGCATCTGTGTAACTACCATGAAATTTTTGTTATGTTCTTTGCATACCTTTGCAATATATGCCTGCACTTTTGGAAGTTCGGATAATGGCATGACATTTCCTAAGTCTCCTCTTGCTATAACAATATAATCACAGTATGGAAGTAATTCTTCCAAATGCTCTACTCCTGTCATATTTTCTATTTTGGCAAAGATTCGAATATCTTCACTGTTGTTTTGTTTTAGTGCTTCTCTTAGTATGATCAGATCTTCTTTATTCCGTACAAATGGCAGCATAACATCAGTTACTTGATATTGTTTTGCCAAAGATAGATTCTTCAGATCAGCCTCAGTTAACGTCGGATTGTTGATATTACATCCTGGCAAAGCTATGCTTTTACGTGCCGTCAATACTCCTCCACAGACAATGCGGCATCTCCAGGATCGTGGTGATATTTTCCGTTCTGCGATCAGTTTTATTTTCCCGTCATCTAATAAAATTTCCTGATCTCTTCTGATATGCGGCATGATTTCTTCTGGTACTAAAATTCCACCATGCCCTATAACCACATGTGCTCCTGTTGAAAGGCCCATATCTCCTTCCAGATATCCAATTCGAAGTTCTGGTCCGATCAGATCGATCATTAATTTCTTCTCGCCATTTGTCTGCTTTGCTGCCTCAAAATAATGATAAATCCATGCATGGCTTCCTTCTAATGAACTATGTGATAAATTCAACCGGATCCCTGTCATTCCGGCATCAAACATCTTCTTTAAAATCGTTGGTTCGCAACAGGTTGGTCCCAAGGTTCCGTAATATTCCATTGTGCATCACTTCCTTTGTGGTTATTTTAACATTTTGAGGAGTGGTTTCCAATGGATTTGATGGAAAAATTCTAGTTCTTTTAAATCTTATTTCCCTACATCCCATACACATCCAGATCAACCTTCCCATCAACAACCACAACTCCATCTTCTTCTAACAATTTCGCCTGATTTCCTTCTCCTCCAAACGCAAAGGCTCCTGCTAGTTCTCCTTTTGCATTGACGACTCGAAAACATGGTATATTCTCTGGATCTGGATTCTTATGCAGGGCATTTCCTACTGCTCGTGACATCTTGGGATTTCCTGCCATAGCTGCTACTTGTCCATAGGTTGCCACATGCCCTTTTGGAATTTGTTTGACTGCTTCGTAGATTCTTTTTGTCGGACTGTCCGTGATGATATCATAGCTTTCTTTGATCATTTTTTTAATGTCTTTTTCTGGGATGGTTCCGTCTAAAATGATCGTGTTCCAATATTTTTTATTCTGATGATATCCTGGGATGACAGCATCATAGGCTTCTCTCCAGAATTCTCTCCATTCGGGATCTACTTTGATATTCAGATTGATATAGCCATCTTTTTCATAGACCCATAAGAAAGCTTTTTTACTTCCTTTTACCCTTACTAATTCCCAATTGGGATCTTTGAATGGAGATTCTACATATGTGTGTGGGAAAGTTAGACCGTAAGTGATTGCTTGTTGTCTTGTTTTCATACAAATCTCTCCTTTTATTTCAGATTCTATCACATTTTTTTAGTTTATTCGAGAATCTTAAATCATCTTCTTAAAAGTGAAATAGGATCTAAAATATTTTACATTCTATTTTAGATCCTGTTTAATTACTTTGAGTTATTTTATCACTTTAATTTAATCTCTGATAAATATCTTTCTCTGTATCTTCTGGATATTCTTTTACCATCTTATATATTGGTGAAATTACGATTTCATCTTCTACAAGATCATCGGCTATCTTTGTTATTGAATCTCCTTTTCTTGCTTTCTTTTGAACCAACATAATTAATTTTAATGCCTCTCCCTTTATAATTCCCTGTGTAATTCCCTTTTCAATTCCTCTTCCTTCTACAGCATCTAAGATTGTACACATTGTAATCGCTCCCTTCTTCTTTTTCTCTAAATTTAACTTCAAAAATCTTTCATCTTCAGCAAAAATCCTCATAAACTTCAGCATCTCATCTACATGTTTAATTGGTTTATGATTTTCAATGGTTTTATACCCTTTCCTTCTCTTCACAAAATAATCCGCAATAATTCCGAAATCACTTTGAAACATCTTAATCTGTTCTTCCGTCAGATATGCTATTTCAAATACATTCAGCTTATAATTATTCGCATATTTTTCTACATTACCCTTCTTTGCAAACGTGTCTCTAAGTTCTTTCGATGTATCCCAGTGCCCATTGCCGAAATATAAAATCAAAGTTACTACTTCACATAACTCTTTCTTATCTTCATCATCATTTAACTGTGACCGATAACTTGCTCCATCATATCCCATTATTCGAAATGACATTTGTTTATCTGTACTCGTCTGATTTTCTATCCCAAAGATCACTTTATGATCTTTTCCTTTTTTCCACACTTTCAGTATATCTCTTTCCTGCTCATGTAAGGTACTGTCTGCTGCTTTGTATTGCGATCTTACTTTTGTCTCTGATAGCTGCTTTGGACTTATGACCTGTTTTCCATCATAGATCAGCACATTGATAATATCTGCAAATATGTCTGGATAATCTTCTAATAATTTCTCTACTTTATCTTTCTGTCTCATACCTGCCTCCTTTGCCTGTAAACTAAAAAGGTCTGTGTGCGTTTAAATCTGCAGATCTGCATCGTTAATTTTAATCTAGACTCATCATATTTTTAGTTTACATTATTTTACAAATATTAGCAAGTATTTTCCAGTTTATTCCACATATTTTATTTATTTTTAGTATACTATAGTTATTTCATGTTTTCAATACTCATTTTGTTTAATCAAACCTCATGTAATCCTACTATCTTCAATCCATCTTCTCTACATCTTTCCTCCACGATCAACCTATGTTAAACTAATTATATAACAATTATTCAACGACATATTACATAAACCAAAAGGAATCCTAACACATGACTTTAGAAGAAGAATACCGTCTATCCTGCTATGAGGAACAGACAACGCTGGTCTATTCGGATGCTCTTGCAATCATGCGTAAGCTTTGTGATGTGTTAAAATCACTTCATACTCTGACTCCTCCGATCATTCATCGTGATCTGAAATTGTCGAATATTATTTTGACCAGTGAAAATCTTGTCTATATCGTGGATTTCGATACTGCCAGATATTATGAATCTGGGCAGGAACAAGATACCGAATTACTTGGGACCAAAGAATATGCCCCTCCAGAACAATATGGATTTGGGCAGTCTGATGCCCGATCTGATATTTATGCATTGGGGATTATTTTTAACCGCTTATTGACAGGAGAATACCCAAAACATCAATTGGCAGATAACAGATATCGTTCCGTCATTTCAAAATGTATTCGATGGAATCCTGAGGAACGTTTCCAGACGGTTGAGGAACTTAAGACAGCTTTACACGATAATATTTCCTCTGATATTGGAAAACCTGGATTTACGCTTTCTTCGATACATTCTGATATTCCAGGATTTCGTACTGGAAAGCTGTGGAAAATGATCTTGGCATTCTTCGGGTATCTCTCTTTTCTTTACTGTAGTATGACTTCAGATTTCACAAATGCAAAAACCGGACTTCCTCTAACTGGGCTACAACTATGGCATGAACGTTTTTTTGTATTTCTGATGCTGCTCAGCCTTATTTTTTATAATTTTAACTACAAAAATATCCGAACCAGATCTTTTCTGGGTCATTCTCTCCCTTTTGTACTTCGAATTGTTCTACAGTGTCTGATTTCTTTGGGGATTTTGGTCATTCTTATGATCTTTATGCTGCTGATCTAAGAAATCATATGGTAGGTTCTTTATCGCTGGCAGTAAAAATTTACGCTGTCAGCGAAACATTTCTATATGAATATTTGCTACTCTTATTATTGTTCATATAGAAGGGAGGAATTAAATATGAAAACTTGGAAATTAGTTTCTGGAATCATCTCAATTGTACTTTTTGCTTTTGTTATGTTTCAGTCTTATGCTGCTGGAATTTCAAATTCTTTAGCAGAAAATGGGGAAAGTGGCGGTTCTGCCGGATTGATCGTTGCGATCATTTTATTGGCTGGTGGAATTGTTTCTATTGCTACAAGAAATGGTTCAAAGGGCGGTAATATCGCACTGATCGTTTTATTTGCACTTGGTGCACTTTGCGGATTTACTATAGCAGGAAGTTATGCAGATTTAAATGTATGGGCTGCCTGGTGTCTGATCTGTGCTGTATTTGCAGCAGTTTCCTTAAAGAAGGGGCAATGATCGTTTATTATAAGCACAAAGAGAGAAAGGATATTTACATATGCAGGATCAATTAACTGATCATTTAGATCAACAATTAAAATCTACTTCTTTGGAGAATTTTTCGAATTATCTTAAGAATCTTCAGCAGTTACCAAGCCTGCAGGATTTTTTCTCTGTTTATATTGCAAAGCATGACCTGAAAATTTCGCAGATCATCAAAAACAGTGGGATATCACAAAGCTATGCCCATGAAATCTTAAATGGAACGAAACCTCATCCTTCCAGAGATTATCTGCTGGCTTTGTGTCTTGGGGCTCATATGGATCTAAAAACCACGCAACATGCTCTGCGAATCGCACAACTCGGTGAACTTTATGCAAAAGTTCCAAGAGATGCAGCGATCATGATGCATATCAATAATGAAAAATGGAATCTCATTGATATTAATATCTTTCTGGAAGAACATGGTCTTAATGTGATTTCACTTTCAAAGAAAATTTCATAAATAATAGCAAAAAGATCAGCTGTAAAACTTTCTACAGCTGATCTTTTTTATATTTTCTTCGTTATATGATGTAAGTGTCAAAAGTATAAATTGCGTTTGTGCTTGCACAAATAAGCAATTTATACTTATTGACACTCTCATCATTATATGAAATTATCTTTTTTCAACACCTAAAGTAACTTTCTCACCATTGATGTTCCATTCTTTTTCATATCCAGCAACTTCTCCGGCTTTCACTTCATCTGCTAAAACGTCTCCAGCGATCGCTGCTTCGTTTCTTCCGATGATGTCTGCGGCTTTGTCTGATCCTTTGTAAGAGAATGTGATATGATCTGTTACTTCGAATCCTGCTTCTTTTCTCATAGACTGGATCTTGCTGACTACTTCACGGACGAATCCTTCTTCTAACAGTTCTTCGGATAAGTTTGTATCAAGTACAACTGTCACTCCGTTGTCTGCTTCTGTTACGAATCCTTCCTGTTTTACCATTTCGATCAACAAATCTTCTTCTGCTAATTCTACTGGTGTTCCATCAACTTCAAATGTTAATACTCCCTTAGAGTCTAACTGAGCTTTCGCTTCATTTCCATCAACTGCTGCTAAGTAGTTTCTGATTCCTCCAACTAATTTGCCGTATTTTGGTCCTACAGTCTTTAACTGTGGTTTGAAGTTGTATGTTGTGAAGTTTGATACGTCATCTGTAAATGTGATATTCTTCACATTTAACTCGTCTAAGATGATCGCTTCGTCATAATCTGGCAGAGATGCTTCTGCTTTTACATACATCTGTCCGATTGGCTGACGGTTCTTGATTGCTGCTCCATTACGGCATGCACGTCCTAATACGACGATCTTTAAGACGAGATCCATATCTGCTTCTAATTTCTCATCTACCTGTTCTGCATTGTATACAGGGAAGTCGCATAAGTGGATACTTTCTTTTGCAGATGCATCAACACTTCTTACGATGTTCTGGTAAATCTCTTCTGTCATGAATGGGATCATTGGAGCTGCTGCTTTACATACAGTAACTAATGCTGTGTATAAAGTCATATATGCATTTACCTTATCCTGTTCCATTCCTTTTGCCCAGAAACGGTCACGGCAGCGTCTTACATACCAGTTACTCATATCATCTACAAATTCCTGTAATGCTCTTGCAGCTTCTGGGATTCTGTAGTTTCCTAAGTTATCATCCACAGATTTGACCATTGTGTTCATCTTAGATAACAGCCATTTATCCATTACAGATAACTTGTCATATTCTAACGCATGTTTTGTTGGATCAAACTGGTCAATCTCAGCGTATAATGTGTAGAATGCATAAGTATTCCATAATGTTCCCATGAATTTACGCTGTCCTTCTGTAACGGCTTTTGCATGGAAACGGTTTGGCAGCCATGGGGCACTATTTGTATAGAAATACCAACGGATCGCATCTGCTCCATGCTCTTCTAATGCATCGAATGGATCAACTGCATTTCCTTTGGACTTACTCATCTTCTGTCCGTTTTCATCCTGAACGTGTCCTAATACGACAACGTTTTTATATGGTGCTTTATTAAATAATAAAGTTGAAATTGCCATCAAGGAGTAGAACCATCCACGAGTCTGGTCTACAGCTTCTGAGATAAAGTTTGCTGGGAAATTATCTTCGAAGATTTCTTTATTCTCAAATGGGTAATGCCACTGTGCGAAAGGCATAGATCCTGAATCGAACCAGCAGTCGATTACTTCTTCTACACGATGCATTGGTTTTCCACAATGTGGACACTTAATTGTTACCTGGTCGATATATGGGCGATGAAGTTCAATATCGTCTGGACAGTTATCAGACATACTCTTTAATTCTTCGATAGAACCGATTGAATGCTGATGTCCACATTCACATTCCCAGATATTTAATGGAGTTCCCCAATAACGGTTTCTTGAGATTCCCCAATCCTGTACGTTCTCTAACCAGTCTCCAAAACGTCCTTTACCGATGCTCTTTGGTACCCAGTTAACTGTATTATTGTTTGCGATCAGCTGATCTTTTACATCTGTCATCTTGATGAACCAAGATTCTCTTGCATAGTAGATCAGTGGTGTATCACAACGCCAGCAGTGTGGATAGCTATGCTCGAATTTTGGAGCATCATATAATAATCCACGGCTCTCTAAATCTTTTAAGACTTCTGGATCTGCTTTCTTAACAAATAATCCGGCAAATGGTGTTTCTTCTGACATATTACCGCGTTCGTCTACTAACTGTACAAAAGGCATCTCATATTTGCGTCCGACTTTCGCATCGTCTTCACCAAATGCTGGTGCGATATGAACGATACCTGTACCATCTGTTAATGTTACATATCCATCACATGTTACATAGAATGCTTTCTTGTGCTGTTTCTCTGCAACTTTTGCTGCACAGTCATATAATGGTTCGTATTCTTTGTATTCTAAGTCTTTTCCTTTGTATGTTTCTAAGACTTCATATGCAGGTGTTCCTGCTTCTTCATCTGCTAATCTTCCAAGAACTGTATCAAGCAGTGCTTCTGCCATATAGTATACATATCCATCTGCAGCTTTTACTTTTGCGTATGTTTCTTCTGGGTTTACGCAAAGACCGATATTAGATGGAAGTGTCCATGGTGTTGTTGTCCATGCAAGGAAATATGCATCTTCATCTACTAATTTAAAGCGAACGATCGCTGAACGTTCTTTGACATCTTTGTATCCCTGTGCCACTTCCTGTGCAGATAATGGTGTTCCACAACGTGGGCAGTAAGGTACAATCTTAAATCCTTTGTAAAGTAATCCTTTGTCCCAGATCTGTTTTAATGCCCACCATACAGATTCGATAAAGTTATTATCGTATGTGATGTATGGGTTCTCCATATCAGCCCAGAAACCTACTGTATCTGAGAAATCTTCCCACATACCTTTGTATTTCCAAACGCTTTCTTTACATTTCTTGATGAATGGTTCCATACCGTATTCTTCGATCTGTTCTTTTCCATCAAGACCTAACATCTTCTCAACTTCAAGTTCGACTGGAAGTCCGTGTGTATCCCATCCAGCTTTACGAATGATCTTATGACCTTTCATTGTCTGGTAACGAGGGATCATATCTTTGATAACACGAGTTAAAACGTGTCCGATATGTGGTTTACCATTAGCTGTTGGTGGTCCGTCATAGAATGTATATGTCGGATCGTCTTTTCTTTCTTCGATACTCTTTTCAAAAATTTCGTTTTCTTTCCAGAACTTTACGGTCTCTTTCTCGCGATCGACAAAGTTCATGTCAGATGATACTTTCTTGTACATCTTCATCTCTCCTTTTACTTCTTAGAAAATCTAATGAAATAGGAAATAAAAAAGGTGCCGTCCTAAAAATAGGACAACACCGTTGCTTCTAAACCACCTATTTCACATACTATCATATGTTATCCCGTTAACGGAGGATACCGGCACAGCTTACTTCATTCAGCCTGCAGCTTGGGAGTGATCTTCCTTCTTATCTTACTAACACCCGGCTTCCACCGCCCCGGACTCGCTCCTGCGTTCATGATAGAAGTACTGTCTCCTTCTTCGCTTTTATCATACTAAGTTATCTTAACACTTAAAATGGCGATTCGTCAATATTGAATTGTATGTTTTCACATTTCTTTTTGTTTATTTTGTATGGAATACTTCGTAATAATGTTTCAGGCAATCTTTAAATCCATCTTTTGCAAGTGTTACACTATCATAGTAACTTCTTTCGGCATATCCATCTTTTGTATTATCTCTTGCTGCATTTAATAAGTCTGTACAGATATTTACTTTCGCAATTCCAAGTTCTACTGCTTTGGATAAGTTTTCATCTCCAGAACCAGATCCTCCATGAAGTACTAGTGGAATAGAAACCTCGGTTGCAATTTCTTGTAATCTTTCAAAATTCAGATGTGGAATTCCTTTGTATTCTCCATGAGCTGTTCCAATAGATACTGCAAGGGAATCAACTCCTGTCTGTTCTACAAATTTCTTTGCTTCTTCTGATGTTGTTAACATTGTATTTCCTTCAACATGATAGCTGTCTCCTTCTCCTACGTGTCCGATTTCAGCTTCTACCGTAACATTTCTTTCATGTGCATATGCTACGATTTCTTTTGTCTTTGCCACATTTTCTTCAAATGGAAGGCTTGATCCATCAATCATAACGGAGGTAAATCCGACATCAATAGCTTTCTTAACCAACTCGATCGTAAATCCATGATCATAATGAAGCGCGATATCTTGGTTACTTTTTTCTGCGTAATATTTTACGATCGCTGCTGCTTCTTCAATACCTAATGTCGGTGTATGTACCTCCGCCAGACACACCATCAATGGGTGTTTTGTTTCTTCTGCCGCCTCGATCACTCCTTTGATATTCTCAAGGTTTACAATGTTGGCTGCTGGGACTGCGTAATGTCCTGCTTTGGCTTCTTCTAACATCTTTTTACTGTTTACTAACATCTGTTTCATCCTCCCGAAAATTCATTCTAAAATTTTACTTTATAAGTTCCACTTGTATCATTTTTAAAAATTAGCTAACAGATAATCTTCTGCTTCTTTGGACCATAATCCATTATGTTCTTTTGTAATCTTAGCTAATTCTTTAAATCTATCATCTGTTTTTCCTTTTTCTTCAAAATCTTCAATTGCTGTTAGTTCAAGATTCTTTCCAAGATACATCAGTTTCTTTCCTCCTGGAATCTTTGGAAGATTCAATATCGTATCGATCTGTGCATCAATTCCCCCGATATGCGTGATCATAACAGCTGGATCTAATCTTCCTTCTCCTGCAAGTTTTAAACATTCTTTCATATCATCGGTATTCCCACCGCTTGATCCTACCAGATGGTGCATCTTATAATGTACGTCAAAGAAATTAAACATCGCAGATAATTTTGGATCCACTGGTCCTGCGAAGAAGTTTAAGCATCCGTCAAATCCTAAAATCTCATCTGCCATCTCGATCACTGGTCTGACTGGTGCATATACAGATACATCATCAAATCCTGTTCCACCAGTTAAATCTCTTAATGTCTTCACTGGGTCATCGACTTTCGCAGTATTGACAAAATGGATTTCAACACCTCGTTCTTTGGCATATTCTTCTGTAAATAATTCACTAGCTCTTTTTAATCTTACTTCATCAATGTCTGTGATCACCAGTAAAGAAGGTTTACGATCACAATTTAACATATAACTGATCGCTCCTAATCCCATTGGACCGCAGCTTGCAAGAAGTGCACTCTTTCCACCTTCTACAATTCCCATCTTATGTTCATAAACACCACGTTCACTGTGGTACATAGAATGGAATGCTCCAATGATACAGCTCATAGGCTCCGCCAGTGATGCCTCAAAAAATGCACTGTTTTCATCAAAAGGTAATAAGCAGTCTTTTTCCATTACAATTGGCGGAACTTTGATAAAGGTTGCTGCTCCTCCGCAGTATTCATAAGAATATCCGATGGCTGCCATAGAACCTTTGATATTGATCGCTGGCTGCATGGTATATTTTGTTCCAACTTGATATTTATCTTTCCACTTCGCCCCAACTTCACGAATGATTCCTGCAAATTCATGTCCTACGATGATCGGATGTTCGCTGATATCATCGTTGACTCTCTGATGTTTTGCTCCCTGAATAGATTCTTTGTAAGTAGACATGCAGACACTGTCAGTGATCAGTTCCATTAAGATCTCATCGTCTTTCAGTTCTCCCATATCAAATTCTTCTAATCTTAAATCTGATTCCCCATAAAGTCTGACTGCTCTTGTCTTCATAGCTTATCCCTTTTCCTTTCTGTTTGTGTTGTATGGTCATCTGACCATGTACATTGTCATTTGATATTTTTTTATTATAGATTCGACGTTTTTATTTGTCAATACAATTTTTTATTTTTCCATCACACAAAAAGTGCTGATTTACAAGATTTTTACAATAAAAAAGAAGCTGATATGCTTACTTTTATTTGCATATCAGCTTCATATTCTTATCTCTATATTATTTTAATAATAACTCTGCCGTCGGCACATCTGTTACCAACACATTCACTAATCCACCTGCGATCGCACCTTTGATTGCTTCAATCTTATCTTTTCCATAAGACATTCCGACTCTGACTGGTATCTTTGCGATCTTATCCAATGAAATTCCAACCATTTTTCTTTTCAGATCCTCATCAACCGTCTGGCCATTCTTGTCATAAATCCTTCCAACGATTTCTCCAACGGCACCTTTTCTCACTAGTTCCTTGTATTCTTCCTTTGTCCGTATTTCTGCCTTGATAATCGAAGAATCGTCCTGCATCGATCCGATTCCGATCAATGCAATGTCCGCTGTTTCTGCCATATGAAGAACTTTGGCAATTTCATCAATACTTTCGATCAACTCTTTTTCTTTTGTACCTTCCACATACATTGGTGCAGACAAGTTATAACTTGCACAGTGTAATAAATTTCCGACTTTCGTTGCAAGTGTATTGGAATATGTTGTTGTACTCCATGAATCTGACTGTATCGCTCCCGGTGTTCCAAGAAATGGAACAACTTTTACATTCTGAAATGAAAGAGATCTAAGACGTTCATCTTTCGCCAACTGCTCCACAAATTCATGCATGGCTCTTCCCCATGTCATTCCAAATACCATGTTTTTTTTCAAAACTCTTAGAATATAGTCTACCGCTTGAAACGCTACTTCTTGATCCGATGACTGTTCATATGCCGGAACAGCGATCAATGCTTCTGTCAATCCATATTTTTCTTCTAATTTCCGTTCCAATGCAAGATCACTTTGTTCAGGATATTGAATCCTGATCTGAACATACCCTTCATTTCTCGCCTGGATCAATGCTCTGGAAATACTGGTTCTTGATGTATGTAATTTTTTCGCAATCTCTTGTTGCGATAATCCATCACGGTAATAAAGTTCTGCTACTTTTATTAAAAAACGATCACTTTTCATCTGGCTTCCTCCGTCGTGAATATGCCACATTTCATATGTGACTTTCTATATTTATATTATCTGGTTTTTTATTTATTTTCAATGCACATTTTTATATTTTCTTAATCTGTTTTATCGGATATTTTGATTGTACGAAAACAAAGATCATGATCTTATCTTTTTATCAGATTTTACGCTTTCTTAACGTTTTATTTACTAAATTTTATAATTTTTGTATATAATTATATGTTAAAATAGTAGTTAACTAATGTTAGATGGTTTAAATACAAATATAAAACCAGAAGGGAGATAATTTCATGTTAAGAATTGGAATTTTAACCAGTGGCGGCGACTGTCAGGCATTGAATGCTGCCATGCGTGGTGTAATAAAAGGTTTAAGTGTAAAGAGAAATGATCTGGAGATCTATGGTTTCCGCGATGGATATAAAGGTCTGATCTACGATATTGCTGACCGTATGACACCAGATGATTTTTCTGGAATCTTAAACCGTGGAGGTACAATTCTTGGAACTTCCAGACAGCCATTCAAAAAGATGCGTATTCCTGATGAAAACGGTCTTGATAAAGTCAAGGCAATGAAAAATAATTATCGTAAATATAAATTAGACTGTCTTGTAGTCCTTGGCGGAAACGGAACTCACAAAACTGCAAATATGCTTCGTGAAGAAGGTTTAAATGTTGTAACACTTCCAAAGACAATTGACAATGATCTTTGGGGAACTGAAATGACATTCGGATTCCAGAGTGCCGTTGATATTGCAACTGATACGATCGACCGAATCCATACAACAGCTTCTTCTCACAGCCGTGTATTTATCATCGAGGTTATGGGGCATAAAGTCGGACATGTTACCCTGCAATCAGGAATTGCTGGTGGAGCTGACGTAATCCTGCTGCCTGAAATTCCTTATGATATTGATAAAGTAGCCGAAGTTGTAGAAAACCGCTTTGCAGCTGGAAAGAAATTCTCGATTATCGCAGTTGCTGAAGGTGCTATTTCAAAAGAAGATGCGAAGTTAAAGAAGAAACAGTATAAGGCAAAACTTGCAGAAAGAAGATATCCTTCTGTTGCTTATGAGATTGCAGCTGCACTAGAAGAAAAAACAAATCGTGAGATCAGAGTCACCGTTCCAGGACATACACAGCGTGGTGGTGCTCCTTGTGCTTACGACCGTGTACTTGCTACAAGAGTTGGAGCATATGCCGCTGAATTGATCCTTAATAAAGAGTATGGCTATATGGTTGGTATCGTTGATGGAGATACAAAAAAGGTTCCATTATCTGAAGTTGCCGGAAAATTAAAATATGTTGATCCGAAGTGCCAGATGATTAAGGACGCTAAGACGATTGGAATAAGTTTTGGTGAGTAAATTGTAGTTTGTAGGTAGTGTTACATGTATGAGTCAAAAAGAAGATAAGAAGAAATATTTATAAGAAAAAAGGATGACACTCCGCATTTTTGAAAGCGTTTTTTACAAATCGCTGATCCGCGCCTGTTCCTTCGATAACTGATATGTAATGACTTTTGTCAATAGTAAATTAACAGAAATCACAACAAATGTTTATTTTATTGTTTCTGAAGACATCCAGAAAGAGTTCCGATGTATCAGTTCCCGGCATTGGCCACTCTGATATACGT
>ENA-OUNS01000270-OUNS01000270.1-human-gut-metagenome-genome-assembly--contig:-NODE-270-length-41955-cov-5.643055_pt1 | contig 41955 bp, 74 predicted proteins | sample MGYA00243237_ERZ505104 | MGnify/ENA primary metagenome ERZ505104 (study PRJEB26097, sample SAMN02711295) | human gut metagenome | biome: Gut microbiome | host: Homo sapiens | place: Denmark: Copenhagen...
GAGTACTAGCAATGGCTTATAAAGAAATAGATCACAAACCATCAAAAGAAGAAATGAAAGATATAGAAAAAGACTTAACATACATTGGAATGGTAGGAATGATAGATCCGCCAAGAGAAGAAGTAAAAGTGGCAGTTGAAAAATGCAAAACAGCAGGAATAAAAACTGTAATGATAACAGGGGACCACAAGACAACAGCAGTAGCAATTGCAAAACAACTAGGAATACTAGAAGGAGATGAAGAGGCTGTTACAGGTAGTGATCTAGAAAAAATGTCACAAGAAGAACTAGAAAAAAGAGTAAAGAATATTAGAGTATATGCAAGAGTATCGCCAGAGCATAAAGTTCGTATAGTAAAAGCTTGGCAGGCAAATGGAGAAGTAGTTGCGATGACAGGAGATGGTGTAAATGATGCACCAGCCTTAAAAACAGCTGACATTGGCTGTGCGATGGGAATGGTTGGAACGGATGTTGCAAAAGAAGCGGCAGATGTAATACTAACAGACGACAACTTTGCAACAGTAGTATCAGCAGTAGAAGAAGGAAGAAGAATATATGATAACATATTAAAAGCAATTCAATTCTTACTAGCAAGTAATGTTGGAGAAGTAGTAGTGTTATTCTTTGCAATATTAATAACACCACTATTAGCACAAAAATTCAACATACCAATTAATCTAATTGAACCATTATTACCAATACACATATTATGGATTAACTTAGTAACAGATTCATTACCAGCATTAGCACTAGCTTTTGATCCAGCTAACAAAAATGTAATGAAAAGAAAACCAATAAAATCAAACACAGGAATATTCACAAAAGGAATGTCTTGGAGAATTGTATATCAAGGAACAATGATAGGACTTCTAACATTAGCAGCATTTATCATTGGTTTATCAACAAAAAATCCTCCTGTAATAGAAGGACTAACACCAGAAGAAGTAAAAGTAGAAATAGCACAAACAATGACATTTATAGTATTAGCATTTGCAGAACTAGTACATGTATTTAATATAAGAAACAACAAAGAATCAATATTCAAAACAGGAATAGGTGGAAACAAAAAATTATTCTTGGCAATTGGAGTATCTGCATTATTAATGATAGTAATACTTGCAATACCTGCACTAAGAGCAATATTTAGTATTCCAGTACTACCAATGGAAAACATAGTAGAGACAGTGTTACTAATACTTGCACCAATTGTAATTGTTGAAATATTTAAATTACTTAAAATAAATGAAACAAAAAATGAGGAATAATAGGAAATTACCTGAAAGCAAAACTTTCGGGTAATTTTTTAATTACAACAAAAGCAAAGAACATAGAAAAATGTAAAAAAATGTAGATTAAATAAATAATTTGTAGTATAATAAGAAAAAATAATTAAAGAGGCAAAAGGAACAATGCACGACTTAATAATTATAAGACGATTAAATAAAAGAAAAGTATTAATAGTATTATTAATGATAATACTATTAATAGTTTTGCTAACAATAGGAGGAATAAAACTAGCAAAACAATATCAAAAAAATCAATATGAAAAACAACTAAGAGCACAAGAAGAACTAGAAAGACAAATTGAATTAGAGCAGCAACAGAAAGAAGAAGAAGAAAAACAAAAAGCAATACAAAAAAGAATAGAACAAACTAATAGAGAATTTACTGAAGAAGAAAAAGACAGAATATTACACATATATAGGTCAACAGGAGAAAAAAGAGTATTCTTAACATTTGATGATGGACCTTCTCAAAGTGTAACGCCACTAATCCTAGATGTACTAAAACAAGAAAATGTAAAAGCAACATTCTTTGTATTAGGAACTAATACAAAATATAATCCAGAATTAGTAAAAAGGGAATTTGACGAAGGGCACTATATAGCAAATCATGGTTATACACACAAATATTCAACGGTTTACGCTTCACCAGAAGCAACCCTTGACGAATACAATTTCACACAACAAGCAATAAGAGATGCACTAGGAAATCAAAATTACAAATCAAAAGTATTTAGATTTCCAGGGGGCTCAAATGGTGGACATTATCATGAAGCAAAACAAAATAGCAAAGCATTTCTTCGTGAAAGCGGAATCGTACATTTAGACTGGAATTGTTTAAGTAAAGATGCAGAAGGAGCAAACTCAAAAGAAACTTTAATGCAGAATATAATAGACACAATGGGCGACAAAGACAGTGTAGTAATTCTAATGCACGATGCTAGTGATAAAATATTAACTTATGAAATGTTACCAGAATTAATATCATACTTAAGAGAAAAGGGATACAAATTCCAAACAATTTATGATTTATTAGATTAAAAGGAGGAAAGAATATGGAATATAGATACACACCAGAAGGGGTTTGCTCAATGCAAATAATATTTGAAATAGAAGGAAACATAGTAAAAAAACTAAAAATAGTAGGAGGATGCCCAGGGAATACAGTGGGAGTTTCTAAACTAGCAGAAAATAGAACAATAGATGAGCTCATTAGTATATTAAAAGGAATACCTTGTGGAAACAAAGGAACATCTTGTCCAGATCAAGTAGCAAAAGCATTAGAAAAATATAAACAGGAATATGGAATGTAAAAGTGCAGTTTGCGAATATAAGAAAAAGATAAATTTGTTACATTAAATCAATCTGAATTCAAAAAAATAAAAAAAATTTGCAATAACTATTGCAAAAATAAAAAAAGTGTGCTAATATTAATAAGTGTTAGCACACAAATAAAACATGCGGATGTGGCGGAATTGGTAGACGCGCTGGTCTTAGGAACCAGTGTCAACGACGTGGGGGTTCGAGTCCCTTCATCCGCACCAGAGTAAGAAAAGAGAGATTCTAAAATCTCTCTTTTTTCTATAATTTAATGCAATTTTAATGCAACCCGATTTTATTTTCTTCAAAATAATTAAGTACTTTATCATCTTCTTGTCCTTCAAACTTATCGAACACACTAGCATATGTATCTAAAGTTGTCTGAATATTTTTGTGTCCTAACCTTTTTTGTAGAACTTTTATATTCATACCTGCTTCAATGCACCTTGTTGCATATGTATGTCTTAACATATGTGGATGAATATTACTTTTAATGCAATTAGTTGCATTAAATTTAGTTAAGAAGCTATGTACCATTCTGGGAGTAATGTTTTGAAAAATAAATTCAGAATTATTTGACTTTGGTATTGCTACAATAATTTCGTTTAGTATGTTATTGAGTGGTATTTGTCTAATAGAATTTTCAGTTTTTGTTTCGTTACCTATGATAACTTGACCGTTTTCGTCTTTAGTTAAACTTTGTTTGACATCAATATAATTATCAGTTATATTAGACCATTTTAATGCTAAAACCTCTCCAACTCGCATACCACTAAATAACATTAACAATATAATAGATTTATATAAGGACGTTTCGTTCGACAATGCCGAAATAAGCTTTTTTTCCTCATCAATGGATAAAGCTTCAACCCTTGATTGCTTTTGACTAGATTTGGGTTTTCGAGCCTCCTCGTATGTTATAGGATTTTTTAAAATATAATTTCTTTCAATGGCTCGTTTAAATGTTTGACCTAAAAGTTGATAAATCTTTTTTAGAGTAGAATCAGAATAATTTATATTATCATTTAAGAAGATTTTGATATCTTTAGCTGTTATTTCCTGAATAGGTGTCTTTCCAAAATCACTATGTTCTATAATTTGTAGAGTGTATTTTGCTCTATTGTAAGTGCTTGAACTAATCTGATTAGAATCTTTTTTATCTTCTACAATTTCTTTGGCTAAATCATAAAGAATAATATCGCTTTTTTCAATGAAAGTATCATTTTGAACATCAGCTAATGCTTTTGTCATCTTTTCTTTTACTTCTTTTCTAGTATTGCCATAAACTGATTTACGATTTAATTTGCCGTTATCTTTTCTTCCAGCAGAGAACTGACCAACCCATTTATTTAATTTTTCAGAGAAGTAAATAGTGCCTTCTCCATTGCCACGTTTAGCCATAACAAAACCTCCTAAACAAATTTTTGGTACTTGTCTAAGAGGTTCTATTGATATATAATAACAATAACCTACTTAAACAAGTAGTAACGGGGAGATAATATACAAACTTTGGTCGGGGAGTATATTATCTATTTTAATTTTATAAATATAATAAAAAAGTGGAGAGTTGCAATGAACTCTCCTAAATCTTCTTATGACCGTCATATTATTTACATAATATGAGGTTAAATCTTAATTAGATTATACAATATAATATGCTCATTGTCAAATATAATATACAAAAATTTTGAAAATTTGAAAATTTTTATAATTATTTCATATATAATTCTTTTATTTTATTATCAATTAAGTCAAGACTTGCATCAGACAACTTGATTTTAGACAATAAAGGATTTTTTAAAATTCGTTGTTTGCTAATTGTTGTTATTTGATGTGCTAAAGCAAAACTTCCATGTTTCATTTTATCTAATTCCGTTTGTGTTTTATCTAAAATTTCAAGTTTTTGAGCTATTTTCTTTAAATCTTCATTATTAGTAGTATTACTTAGCTCTGATATCTGTTTTCTAACAATGGAAAATTCAAGATTAAGCCTTTCTGCTAAAGAAATGTATAATTCATCTCCTAAATCTATACAAGTATTTGTATTATACTCTTTATTTTCTTTTGCAGAAGATAGAGGAATTACATTTAAAGTACCAGAATATAAATTATCATTTTTATTTATAACTACACAATAATGTAAGCCGCCAAGTTCATTTCCAACATTAAAGCCCAAATTTGCTTTAACAACATTTCCACGCTTAAAAATTTTTAGAGAACTTGGATTAAAAAATCTTTCATTATCATGATAATTAGAGAAATCTTTAATCCAATAAGCTAATAGATTACTTTTTTTATATTCTTTTAATTCAATATGTTTGTTGAAAGAGACATCTAACCTCTTTAGAGAACTATCCTTTCGTGCAATAGCTTCGCTTTTTTCTTCTCCAATAATTGTTTGATTTTCTATAATATTTTCTACTTCTTCATTTTCACTCATTTATTTCATCTCCATTTTACCGATGTACTTTCCAATTATCTTAATTGGTGTATCTTTCGTATATATTTGTGTTTGAAATGTAGGGTCATTGCTCATTGGTTCTAATACAACCACATCATTATTTTTAGTAAATTTCTTTAATGTAGCATCATATCCGTTTACAAGAACAACGGCTATATCTCCGTTTTCTACCCAATCAGCCTTGCGAATTAAAGCATACGCACCGTTCTTGATAATTTTATTCATACTTTCGCCGTTAACACGAAGAAAATAACATTCTTCTGGATCTACTATATTCATAAGGGTAGGGTCAAGAGGTAATCTTCCTTCAATGCATTCTTCTGCCCAATTAGGTTCTCCAGCAGGTATTTGTCCGTAAACAGGGCACATATATATTTTATCAGATATATTAGACATTTCTTCTGGATTTTTTATATCTGATTTACCTAATAAATAATCTATGCTACAATTAAATGTTTTTGCTAATTTATCTAAAACATCTATAGAAGGCATATTTTTATCATTTTCGTAATTAGCAATATTAGAACGAGAGGTTTCGATTTTTTTTGCTAGATCTTCTTGAGTTAAACTATTGTCTTGTCTAATTTTTTTTAAAATATTTCCAAAGCTCATAAGTGTTCTCCTTTCTAGTAAATTATAACATTATATTGTCAGTTTTGCAAACAAATTCTATAAAAAAATAAAAAAATTCAAAAAAAGTATTGACAGTCAAACAAACATAGTATATAATGTCAGCAGAACGAACAAAGAGAGGTGATAAAATTGAGAACAAAGCTTATAGAAATTAGAACTAAAAAGGGTTACACACAAGAACAAATGGCAAATGAGCTAAACATTGCTAGAACAACATATACAGGATATGAAAAAGGAAATGTTGCTCCATCTCTAGAAGTAGCTCTAAATATAAAAAAAATATTAAACTATAAGAAAGACGATATTTTTTTAAATACAAATGTCAGTTAAACGAACAAAAAAGAAAGGAGAGGAGAGTATGGAAGAAAAAATAGTAGAACTAAGTGAAATGGCAAAACCTGTAATTAATTTTATAAAAAATAATTACAACCCTCACACTACAGTAATAATAAATGAAGATAGTATAAAGGTTGTAACAGACGAAATAAACATTCCGTTAATTAACTAATTTTAATTCCAGGATAAAAAGGTTTTATAAAGCTATGAAAGTATCTACCGCAAGAACCAGCAGAGATTAAACTATAATATCTCTCTTGAGGAACTCCATGATATTGATAAATTCCACCACGATTAAATTCAATTTCAAGAGTATTGTTTTCATAACCGACAGAACGAATGTCTGAAGAATTTACGAAGTTTCGATTCATATAATAACACCTCACTTTCGACAAATTAAAATATTTTTCTCATAAGTTTGAGGTGATTATATCAAAAATTAAATAAGAAATAAAGAGAGGAGATGAAGATATGCAAGAGAAAAAATCAACAAAAACATATGATGAATTGCCTGAAACAATAACACCATATGATTATGCAGACTGGAGAGGTATAGGAGAAAATAAAGCAAGAGAAATATTTAACAGAAAAGATTTTCCAAGAATAAAAGGAACAGGAGTAAAACAGTTAGCAGATAAAAGGTCAGTGTACTTATATGATTTAGGTTTAACAGAAGAAGATAAAAGAGAAGTCTTAAAAGAAATAGCAAGACAAATTGTATAGAAAGGAAAAAATAAAAAATGAGAAGAACAATAAAATTTATTTTAAAATCAATAATTGGACTAGCTGTATTAGTAATAACAGCTTGTACAGCTTCAGAAATAGTTAATTATATAGCAAGTCATTTCACAATAGGAATGGTATATGCTGTATCAATTATAACAATAATCGCTCTAATAAGAGCAGAAAGGAGATAAAGATATGTTTAAAACAAGAAAAGAAATGCAAAGTTTAATTGATGCAAGTAGAAAATCTTTAGCAAATGCAGAAGATGAAATTACTCAAAGAGAAAAACTTATTGAAATGCAAAGAAATGAAATCCACGAATGGCAAAAAGAAAACGAAGTATTACATCAAGAAAACAAAGAGCTAAGATTTGACAATGAAGAGCTTTCAGAATTAGTTAGAAGAATAAAAAATCTAACTGAAAGTAACAGCTATAACAATGAAAAAAATATTTTAAACAAAATAAAAGAGCTAGTAAATGATTTCGACAGCATTACTAACTCATAGAATCACAAATATATGAACTCCTGTATCTATTATACAGGAATTAGAAAGGAAAGTCAAATGGCAAAAGCAGTAGGAATTATAAGAAGATTAGATGATTTAGGAAGAATAGTTATTCCTAAAGAAATCAGAAAAAATTTAAAAATAGAAGATGGAGAGCCTCTTGAGATATTACAAGTAGGAAATAAAATTGAAGTTTCAAAACAAAAGTCAAGAACTTGTGAAGAGTGTGAAAGCTTTATAGAAGACAGTTATAAATATTGTCCTAACTGTGGAAAGGAAATTAATATCAAATGAGTAGAGAGAAAGATTTAGAAGATATGCAAGAATTTGTAGACGAATATACAAATATAAAGGAAAAATTAGAGGACTTACTAGATGATACAACTAACGAAGATTTAAAAGAAGAGTTAAATGAACTAATTAGTTCATTAGAAGAAGACTATGGAGAAAGAAATCAAAACTTCATAGAAAGAATAAATGAGTTAGAGAATGAAGAAGAAGAGTCACTAGTAAAAGAATATTATTCAATGAGGTTATAAATTATGGAAATAAAAGAAATGAGCAACGAAGAACTAATGAGGCAGTATGCAGGATTACTTATTGAAATTGATAACAAATATCAGACAAAAAAAGAATTTGAAAAAGAATATAAAGACAGATTAAGAGAAGGAAGGATTAAGTAATATGGATTATCTAGATTTAATAGATTCAAACAATTTAGTTTATAGCAATTACGAAAAAATAATGAATAACAAAATTAAAAATGAAAGTGAGGAAAATTAATTATGAGTATGATTGTCAAGGAAAACGGTGGAATAGAAATACCAATATTAGAAGCAGGAGTTTATACAGCATATTCAAATGCTTTAGTTGATTTAGGAACGCAAAGAAGTGAAAAATTTCAAAAAGATGTAAGAAAATTTAGAATTATTTGGGTAATCTGTGGAGAAGAAGTGGAATTAAATGGAGAAAAATATCCAAGAACAATAAGCAAAGAATATAGCTTTAGTTTAGGAGAGAAAAGCACATTAAGGAAAGATTTGCAAGCTTGGAGAGGACAACCTTTTACAGCAGACGAGTTAACAGGCTTTGATTTAACAAATATTTTAAACAAAGCTTGCCAATTACAGATAATTGTAGAAGAAAAAGATGGAAAGCATTTTAACAATATAGCAGGAATAATGGCGTTACCAAAAGGAACATCAGTTGAAGTTCCAAAGACAGGATATGTCTTTGATACATATGAACCAGAAACATTTGCTTGTTATGAGAAATTACCAAAATTTATGCAAGAAAGAATAAAGCAATCAATTAATATTTCAGATGAATTAAGTACTTTTATTAAAGAATTTGATGAGTTTAAAGTAACTCAAACCAATACTACAGAGGATCAAAATAATGATAATGGAATAATAGCTCCAGATGATGACTTGCCATTCTAATTGAGGAGGCAGTTATGTGGAATGAAATAGAAGAAGCAATGAATGATTTGCAAAAAGCATTAAGCAACTATAAAGACTATCAAAAAGATTATGCAGTTAAGGAATATAATTATAGGACAGCACTATCTAAGGAGCTTGTAAGATTAAGAGCAGAAGGACAAGCAGTAACACATCTTGCAGATATAGCAAGAGGCAAGCCAGAAATAGCTAAATTAAGGTTTGAGCGAGATATCGCCGAAGGACTAGTAAATAGTGCTAGTGAAGGAATAAACTTCTATAAACTCAAAATAAGAGAGTTGGAAGCACAATATAACAGAGAATATGGTAATCCTCGACTTGGAATAGGAGGCTAAAATGTCTAAATCAATATTACAAGATAAAAAAGAGAGTTACTTAACAGGAGCAACATACAATTTAGAAGAACATCACATATTCTTTGGAACTGCTAATAGAAAGATAAGTGAAAAATATGGACTTAAAGTATGGCTAACATCAGAAGAGCATAGAGGTACATACGGAGTTCACGGAAAATACGGTAAAACATTAGATGAAAAATTAAAAAGAGAAGCACAAAAGAAATTTGAAAAAAATCATACAAGAGAAGAATTTATAAGATTAATAGGTCGAAATTATTTATAAAGAAAGGAGGGCATAGAATACAACTTATAAAATTCTTATAAGGTTTCTATGTCCTTATTTGTACGAAAGGAGAAACAATGAAAGATCCAGCATTCTTATTTTATAGTAACGATTTCCTTTCGGGAACTATGCTGATGAGTAATGAAGAAGTAGGTATATATATAAAATTACTATGTTTACAGCATCAGCAAGGGCATTTAAAAGAAGAAGATATGCTAAGTATTGGAGCAACTAAAAAAGTATTTAGTAAGTTTATAAAAGACGATGAAGGAAACTACTACAATGAAAGACTAGAGTACGAAGCTAATAAGAGAAAAGCATATTCTGAGAGTAGAAAAAATAACCGAAAGAAGAAAGAAACATATGAAAAAGATATGTTGAACATATGTAATTCATATGAAGAACATATGGAAAATGAAAATATAAATAAAAATAAAAATATAAATAAAAATAAAAATATAAATATAAATAAAAATAGAGTTAATAGGGTTATAGGGGAAGAAGAGAAAGAAACAGAGATACTCGACAAATGGGAAATGCAGTTTAACGAGTTTTATGGACTATACCCTAGAAAAGTAAAAAAGCAAGATGTAAAGAAGTGGTTTCAAAAAAATAAACCATCGAATGAATTGTTTAGTTCTATGATGCATAGTTTGGAACAATTTAGGGCCAGTAAGGACTGGCAAAAAGATGGAGGACAATTTATCCCATATCCTTCTACTTGGTTAAATCAAAAGAGATGGGAAGATGAAGATATAGAAAAGAGAAAACCAATGTCAGCATTACAGAGAGCTTTTGAAGAAGGGAGATAAGATGACTAGACAAGAAATAGTAACGATATTGACATTGCTTGCGGGAAACTATGAAAGTTTTTCTAAAAGAACAGAAACAGATGAACAAGTAAAAGTAATGTTAGATACTTGGCAAGAATGTTTAGGCGATCTAGATTATAAGCTAGTTCTACAAGCAGTGAAGAAAACAATGATAGAGAGTCCATATCCTCCAACAATACACGACATAAGAAAAAATGCAATAGAGATGATAAATCCAAGTAATCAAAATTCTGCAATAGAAGCCTGGAATGAAGCATATTCAATGATTTGTAGTGGTGGATATATGACAGAAGAAGAGTTTGATAGGGCAAGTCCAGAAGTAAAGAAATTCTTTGGCAATGTAAGACAAGTAAAAGAGCTAGCTAGAACAGATATTGCGACAGTAAATACTGTGACAAAAGGGCAATTTTTAAAGCAATACGAAATAATAACGGAAAGACAAAAAGAACAAAGATTGTTGCCAGAAAATATGAAAGAGCAATTATTGAAATTACAAAGTAATTTTATAAAACAAATAGGAGATTAAAAGATATGTAAAGGAGTGAAAACAAATGAATACAATAACACAAACTACAAGACAAATGAGTTTTGATGATATACAAGATAAAACAAAAATAAGATACATACAAATTTTGAACAGATTAGACAAGCCTAAAACAGCCAAAGAATTAGCAGTAGAATTGTTTGATTTAGGTTTTACAAACACAACAGAAAGAAATACTTGCGCACCAAGGCTGACAGAATTAGAGAAAATGGGATATGTAAAAGCAATAGACAAGAAAAAATGCGAATACACAGGAAAGAGCGTGGCAGTATATGAGAGGACACAAGCAGGATTTGAAGCAATAAATTATCAACATATACCTAGACTGGACTAGCCTATGAAACAAATTAAAAAGAATACGCTGTGTTGAGGAGATGTGCTAAATGACAGAAATATGGAAAGATATAAAACGGGTATGAGGGATTTTATCAAGTAAGTAATTATGGAAAAGTAAAATCATTCGCTAGACAAGGAAGCTGGAGAGAAAGAATATTAACTCCATCAATGACAAGAGATGGTTATTTTATTGTTGTTTTATCTAAAAATGGAAAAACAAAAACGAAGAGGATTAGTAGATTAGTAGCAGGGGCATTTATAGATAATCCTAACAACTTTACTACGGTTGACCATATCGATAGAAATAGAACAAATAATATTTATACAAACTTAAGATGGGCAAATTATTCTATGCAAAATAAAAACAAAACGAAAATACAAGAATTAAGCAGAAATCTTAAAGAATATTCCAAAAAACGGAAAGAAAAATCCTAAAAGTAAAGCAGTATATCAAATTAGTCTAGAAGGGAAAATTATAAATGAATTTGGAGGTATAAGAGAGGCAGAAAGATGGACAGGATTTTACGCAAGTTATATTAGTAAATGTTGTAAGGGAGAAATAAAGTCATATAAGAATTATATTTGGCAATATAAAGATGAGGTGATATAAATGAGGCAAATTAAAGAAAATAATATTTGCTATTATTAACTGCTTAGGTTGCAATAAACAGGAAAGTGAAGATTATAAGCCAGTAATGAGATGTAAAGGATTTTGCGCAGGTGTAGAAAATTGGCAAGAGTTATTAAGAAAGGAATTACAAAATGAAAAAAGTAAAAATAGAATTATATAATGATCATTTCGAAAATGCTAAAAGATATGGAATACCACATGCACAGTTAATTATAGCAGATATACCATATAATTTAGGAAACAATGCCTATGCAAGCAACCCAATGTGGTATGTAGATGGAGATAATAAAAATGGAGAAAGCAAACTTGCAGGGAAAAGTTTTTTTGATACAGACAAAGATTTCAAGATAAATAATTTTTTTGATTTTTGTACGAGATATTTAAAAAAAGAGCCAAAAGAGAAAGGACAAGCTCCGGCAATGATAGTATTTTGCGCGTTTGAACAGATGCAAATGGTTATAGAAGAGGGGAGAAAGCACGGTTTAGAAAAAAACTATCCACTTGTCTTTATAAAGAATTATTCTAGTCAAGTTTTAAAAGCTAACATGAAAATCGTAGGGGCAACAGAATATGCAGTAGTACTTTATAGAGATAAACTACCAAAATTTAATAATGGTAGAACAGAGGAACAAAAAGGAAAAATGATATTTAATTGGTTTGAGTGGAAGAGAGATACATCAAAAGAATATCCGAAAATACATCCAACCCAAAAACCAGTAGGGGTACTTAAAAGACTAATAGAGATATTTACAGATGAGGGAGATGTAGTAATAGATCCAGTAGCAGGAAGTGGCAGTACATTAAGAGCCTGTGCTGAACTAGGAAGAAATGCATATGGATTTGAAATAAAAAAAGACTTTTATAAACTAGCAAAAGAAAAAATGATAAGTGAAGATATTTTAAATGGAATTATGGAAGATGGGCAAATTACATTTGATGCAATAATTTAGGAGGCAAAAGATGAAATATAAATTCATTATAAATAAAAGACTTATGGGACTAAACGAATACACCAAATATAACAGAACAAACAAATACGCAGGAGCTGAAGCAAAAAAGAAAGAACAACAGTATATAATTAATTGTATAATGCAACAGTTAGGAAGAATAAAAATAAACAAGCCTGTAATAGGACATTTTACTTGGATAGAAGAAAACAAACGCCGAGATTTAGACAATATTTGTTTTGCAAAGAAGTTTATATTGGATGCGTTAGTACAAGCTCAGATACTAAAAGATGACAACAGAAAAATAGTAACCAATTTTACAGATAGTTTTGAATATGAAGATACGAGCAAAGTAATAGTAGAACTAGAAGAGGTGCAATATGCGAATACCAAAAATAATTAGCAGAGAACGGACACGAATATATATTTGTACAGCAATGTAACGATAACATTTATTTGTATAAAGAAATGTTGCATCGGATACAAAGAATGCTTCAGTAGAGATGAGTTAAAATCAGTTGAAAAGAGAAATAAAAGGGGGCGACCACCAAAGTATGAGCAAAAATAAAAGTGCTAGACAAGAACTAGAAAGACTATACGGCAAAGAATGTTTTATAGAAAAATTACATTTAAGAGAAGAAACACAAAAAAGGTACACAGGAAAAGGTCAATTTAAGCGAATGAAACAGCTTACATATCATCATATTAAGATGAGAAAAGATGGAGGGAAAGCTACGGTCGAGAACGGAGCATTGCTATCAACAGAGAATCACGCGTGGTTTCATAAACAAACACCAGAAAAACAAGCAGAAATGAATAAAGCATTTCAACAATATAAGATGTCTATTGCTGTAATAACAACTGCAGGAGTACAGCAAGTAAAAGAAATTAAGTTTGATATGAGTGACTTCATAACAATACCATTAGAAAAAAATCGAGAAACAACTAAACAGCGTAGAGCAAGGGAAAAAAGAGAATTAAGAAAAGAAATGGAGGAAATAGAACTATGAATAAGAAAGACATTATAGATGCAATAGTAATAGCACTATTTATATTGATATTAGCAATATATGATGTGTATATAAGTGCAGACAACGAACTGAAGAGCAATAAAATAAATGAACTAACGAACAAAGTAGAGCAACAGACAGAGCTTATAGATGCTCTGCAACAATAGGAGGTTTATATGGAAGATAAAATTGAAGTAAATGAATATGTGAGAACAAAAGATGGAAAAATTGATAAAGTTATAAATTCTAATTTTTATATGAGTATATATGTAGAATGTGAAAAGGGACTTTGTTTAATAGAGAGCATAGTAAAACATAGCAAACAACTAATAGATTTAATAGAATGTGGAGACTATGTAAATGGAAGAAAAGTAAAACATATTGGTATGTTTGAAGGATTTCCAGATTATCCAAAATTAATATTTGTTGATGAAACACATTTAATACCAGACGATACTTGTGAAAATGAGGACATTAAAACAATACTAACAAAAGAAAGCTATATGGCTAATTGCTATAAAGTAGGAGGAGAAGATGAATAAATATAAAAAGGTAACTAAAGAAGAAGTCCTTGAAATGTTTTATAATTTACAAACTAAATTTTGGAAAGCAGGTTGTTGGGTAGAAGGAATTTCGACAGAATTTTTAGCACATAAAATGGGAACATCTACATACCAGATAAGAAAAGCCTATAAGCAATTAGCAAAAGAAGGACACATAAAATTAGAGAAAGTTCCAACTGCTTTTGAGGAATATGATAATGGTTTATATTGTGAATCAATTCCATATTTATTTTGCAATGTTTATACTTTAACCAATAAAACTAGGGACAAATTTGAAAATTTAGGAGGAGGAGAATAGATATGCTAAGAATTTTTTTTCAATATATATATTTATTAAATAAAATTAGAAAATCAAAAATGAAAGGATATGAAGGAATCCAAGTTCTTTTAATATACCCAATAAATAAAAAAAGATTAGAGGAAAATGGTTACTCTGTATATGAACCAAATTTATTTAGAAATTATTATGTGATAAGGTGGGTAGATTAGATATGTTAAAAAGATATTGTGATATATGTAAAGTTGAATTAGATAAAGATGAAGAAGTAAAAGAAGTTAAATTGCCTAATAAGAATTTAAAAGTATGTATAAGTTGTTTGAAGGCATTAGAACAACACATAAAAACTGAAAGTAATAATTTTAAAATCGAAACTATTAGATATGAAAAAGGCTATGCAGACAAATGGGAGGAGATATGTTAAAAAATAAGATGTGTTATACGATTTAATCAAAGCAAATTTAGTGGTAAAGGAGTAAATAAGAGATGAAGTGGAAAAAAGAAAAGCCTATTAAAGGTGGATTCGGAGGATGTTTACATTGTGGTTACCAATATGATATTGCACCAGAAGAAATGCTGATAGCGGTAGGATTTGGAGTTGCAACAGTAACTAAAAACGGAAAAGAAATTTATAATGAAAATTCAATAAAAAATGAAAGTGATTTATGGACTCTTAAGGAAGCTGAGGAAGAAGCATTAAAAGATGAAGATAATGATTGGAGAATACATTTAGTTGCACCATTAAGTGAAAGACACTATCAAAGGCAAGATAAAAACAAGTGGGTACTTTATGAAAAAGGTCAAGGATTTGCATAGAAAAATTAGAGAGGAGTAAATGAGATATGAGAAAAATAATTCAAACAATAAAACTTAGAAAACTAAAAACAGAATTTAATAAAGAAATTATTGAGGCTCAAAATGAAAACGAATTTTTAGTGTGGTTTAAAGATGGTACTTGTAAAGAAGTTAATTTTAAAGATGATTTAATAAATATATTAAGTAAAGACCACATAAAGCCAATAAAATATATATTTAGTATGGCAGATAGAATTATAGTTGATAGAGACATATTAATAAATCAAGAAGGAGGTGTTTTAAGTGAAAGAAAAGACGAAAGATGAAAAAATATATTTTAAGTGTCCAAAATGCAAAAAAATAATCGAAAGGTCGAAGGATAACCCTTTTATAAAATGGAAATTTTTACATTTATTTTGTGAGAGTTATTGCGAAAAACATGGAGAAGAAGTATTGATGAGGAGGTGTTTTAAGTGAAAGAAAATAGTATAGAGAAAAAATTAGAAAATATACAAAATGTAAACCTTATAACTTTATTAAGGCAATTTAAAAAAGAAGGGGTACAAAATTTTATAGTATTAAGAAGAAGTAATTTTGATGAAATTTTATCAGATTATAAAAGAGTATTAAAAGAGAATGAAATATATAAGAAAAATTCTGAAATTATGTCAAAAGAAAATTTAAGTACAGCAAAACAATTAAAAGTAGAAATAAAAGAAAATTTTAGGTTGAAAAATCAATTAGAAAATAATCGAAAAGAATATCAAGAAACATATAAAGATGTTAGAGAAGAATTGAAAGAGCTGAAAAAAGAGAATGAAGAATTAAAAATAATAAAATCTGCAATACAAACATTACAAATAAATTCGCTTGAAGAAGAAAAGTATATTGTAATATCAAAGGGTAGTTTTTTAGGCGGAAGTTACAAGCATTTATTAGATGATTATATTCCAGTTCAAAAAGTAAAAGACATAATAGACAGAATTGATTACGATATAAAAAAGACCAAAGAAATAATATCTAACAATTCGAATATTTATACAAGTGACCGAAGAAATGATTATCAAATAGTAAGATTAAGAGCAATGAACACAAAATCTTTAGATATAAAAAAGAGATTACAAGAATTACTAGAAAGTGAGGAATAACAATGCCAGAAAAAGAAACAAGAGAACAAAAATATAGAAGAATAAATGATTTATATAATAAATTCTCGTTCTTATTCTTTCAGACTACTCATGAAGCTGGATGGCAAGACGAACTAAATAGTACTATTGTAGAACTTAGACGAGAATTAAGAAATTTTTAAGGAGGAAACGAATGAACAGAGAAGATTTGAAGAGCTACAGACATAATCAAGAATGGATTAAAGGAAGAATAGAGTATATAGAACAGTATAAAACAAGCATAAATAGACTAAACAGTGTGTTGTCAGATATGCCGAAAGGAAGTAGAGAAGTTCAAGATAGTGAAGCGGAAAAATTAGCAGTATTAATGGACAGCATAAATGATTTGCTCGATAAAGTAAACGAAGTAAATAAAAGACAAACACAGATTTTAGAACAATTAGACAAGGTAAAACAACCTTACAGGAATATATTAGATAAATATTACATACAAGGGAAAAGCTTAGTAGTTATTGCAGTAGAAATGGATTACAATTATGAACATATAAAGAAACTACATGGAATAGCCCTAAATATGTTTGATGATATAGGAGGAAATTAAACAATGTATTATATTTATAGACATATATTACCAGATGGAAAATCTTACATTGGAAAAACAGAAAATCCAAAAGCAAGATATCAAAACGGGAAAGGATATAAAAAATGTCCTAAATTTAATAATGCTATTCAAAAATATGGTTGGCAAAATATAAAACATGAAATATTATGCACAACAGAAGATGAATGCGAAGCTAGAGGTCTAGAAAAAGATATGATAAAAAAATATAATTCAATAAAAGACGGTTATAACAGTAATAACAAGAGAACTGTGTATGAAAGTAAAAGAAAGGGACCTCTACCTAAATATGGACAATATGATTTAGAGGGGAATTTAATAAAAGTATATATTGGAAATAAAAAATTATGGAAAGATGGATTTGTTCCTGATTATGTAAGGAGTTGTTGTAAAGGTAGAATAAAAACAACGTATGGATATATTTGGAAATTTGAAAATTAACTTTTGATTTTCACGGAAAACTACTGAATGCTACCACAAAAAGTGCTATAATAGTATCGTGGATACATAAGTAAGACTATATAAACAGGAAGGACTAACAAAAAGTTGGTCCTTTTGACATTTTTCGACAGCATTTGCAAAATAGATCATATATAATATCTTCCGAAAAGGAGGTGGCATATATGAATCAAGAATTAAAAGAGATATTAGAGAAAATGCAAAAATCGTTAAAAGTAATTGAGCAAAAAAATGAAGTACCTTATTCTATTAAAAGTTTAGACGAAATTTATGAGAAGTTAGATAATATCATAGAATTACTTGAAAATAATAAAAACAAACAAAAATAAGAGCTTATCAAAAGATAGGCTCTATTATTTATGCTATTAACTAATACTAGATAAGTTAATATATATGTTGCTACTAGGCAATTCTCCTTTAAGAATATATAAAAGGCAATTCTAGTTAAGCCTTTAGATGTACAGTAAACAGTGATATAACATAGAATGCAGATTGACAATATAAGTCGATTAATTTTAGATTGCGATATTCTATAACTATATCATTGTTTAGTGTGTATTAAATAACGAAAGAGGTGTTGTTATGACTAACGAAGAAAGATATGAAAAGTATATAGACGAGAATTGCAAATATTGCAAGAATAGATGTAATAATGAAGATCTATGTGAAATACGAATATTTGTATGTAATGATATCATAACAACAAAATGTGTGTATTATGAAAGAGAAAATTAATTACGAAAACTGTATGAAATATAAGTGTGAACAATGCAAATACAATGTACAATGTGAAAAGGAAGAGAAAAGGTATGAAATTCAAAATAAACAACAGAACATGGAGTATAGAAGAAAAATCACAAAGTGAAATTAAGAGCATACAAAATCAAAGAAAAGCAAACGAAGAGGAAAATATAAAAAGTTTAAGTACAAGATATTATGGAATTACATATTGTGATATTATGCAAATTTATATAGACAAGGATTTGCCAGTAGAAAGAAAAAAATCAACATTGATTCACGAATTAACACATTGTTACATAGATAGTTATATAACTCACAGCGAGCAAGAATATTCAGAAGAAGATGTAGCAGATATAGTATCAAATTCTTATGATATTATTCACGAAATAGTAGATAAATATTTTAAGGTGGAAAAATGAATATAAATCAAAGCATTAATAAGTTGTTATATGTTCTATCTACAAAAGAACAAATATATAAAATAAACAGTTTTCAGTTTTACAGTGAAAAGAATTGTAAGTATTGTACTAAATATCAAATACTAAAAAAAGAGCAAGTTGAAGTGTATAATGAAGAAACAGATGAGTTTGAATTACAAGATAGATACCAACAAAAAGAAGAATGTTATAGCAAAGTAGATATATTAAAATACTTGGTGGAGGAGTATAGAAAGATGGGATAATATGGCAAACAGAATAACAGATAAAGAAAAGAAAGAAATAATTGCATATTATATAGAATGTCAAAGTTTGAGAGGAACGGCAAGAAAGTTTAATGTTTCTCCAGATACAGTTAAAAGACTGACAAAAAATAACAAAGACATCGAACAAAATCTTGCTCAAAAAAAAGAAGAAAATACTAAAAGTGTATTGAATGAATTAGATAAAACTAAAGATAAAAGAATAAAGCTCCTCAACAAAATGATAGATAAAATGGAAGAAAAAGTCGAAAACATAGATATGTTTACTAATGTTAAAGATTTAGCAACTGCATATGGAATTATAGTAGACAAAGATATGAAGTTTCTTGAACTGACTAAAGAAAAACAAGAAAAAGAAAAACAAATAATAAAAATACCAGCAAGTGATATGTCGAGTGCTTTTATAGATTTGAATAGAGACATAGACAATAGAGGACATTTAGAGTATTGGTTAGATGGTGGAAGAGCTTCTTTGAAGTCCTCTTTTTGTGGAGAAAAGATACCAGAATTATTAGAAAACAACCCTAATATGTGTGCTTTATGTATAAGAAGAGTAAGCAATACTTTAAAAGATTCAGTTTATGCTCAAATTCAATGGGGAATTGATAAATTAAGTGAAACATATTCAGGGCTGATAGATGATTATAGTTTTAAAACATCTCCAATGGAGATAACCAAAAGAAGTACAGGACAAAAAATATATTTTAGAGGTACAGACGACCCAGGAAAAATAAAATCAATAAAACCACCTAAAGGAATGTATATAGGAATTATATGGTATGAAGAATTTGATCAAATTCAAGGAATGAATGCAGTGAGAAAAATAAATCAATCCGTAATAAGAGGTGGAAATGATTTTATTGAGTTTTATACATTCAATACTCCAGCAAGTAGGCAACATTTTGTTAATAAAGAAAAAAGAATACCAAAACCAAATAGATTATCACACCATAGTGATTATAGAACGTCTCCAAGGGAGTGGATAGGACAAGCTTTTATAGACGAAGCAGAATACACTAAAGAAACAGCGCCGATAATATATGAAAATGAATATTTGGGATTAGAAACTGGCGATGGAGGTAGTGTATTTGAAAATCTTGAATTAAGGGAGATAACAGATGAAGAAATTTCTCACTTCGATAGATTATATAAAGGTATTGACTGGGGTTGGTTTCCTGATCCATTTGCATACAACAATATGCATTTTGATATGGCAAGAAGAACATTGTATATATTTGATGAATTAAGATGTAATAAAACATCAAATCAAGATACATGGAAAAAGCTACAAGAAAAAGGAGTAACAAATAGTGATTTAATAACTGCAGACAGTGCAGAAAATAAATCAATAGGCGACTATAAGTCTTACGGAGCATTTATAAGAGGAGCAGAAAAAGGACCAGGAAGTGTTGAATACAGTATGAAATGGCTAGCAGGTTTAATAAAGATAGTAATAGACCCTAAAAGGTGTCCTAATACTGCCATAGAATTTAGCGAGTATGAATTAGAAAAAGATAAAGACGGAAATATTATTACAGGCTATCCAGATAAGAACAACCATCATATCGATTGCGTTCGTTATGCTTTAGAGTCTGTATGGAAAAAACGTGGACAGTAATATTGACAAAATTATAATTTATTGATACAATAAGATATGTAAATGAAAGGAAAAATAAATTATGAGAGTGGAATATTATGAAAATAAAGATTTAGCAATATTTGATGGAGAAAAATTTAGAAGAGATAAAAGGACAGGTTATTACTTGTGTAGTAAATTAAGAAAAAGATTACATAGATATGTATATGAATATTATAATGGAGAGATACCAAAAGGATATGATATACATCATAAAATAGATAAATATCACAACGATATCGAAGATTTAGAACTGAAGAAAAAATCCGAACACAGACAATATCATAAAAATGCTTTAACAAAAGAACAAAGAGAATGGTATAGGGACAATATGAATAAAGTTGTTAGACAAAAAGCAATTGAATGGCACAAAAGTAAGAAAGGAATTGAATGGCATAAAGAACAATACAAGAAATATAAAGATAGATTTATAGAGGAACAAGAATTTGTATGTGAAAATTGTGGTAAAAATTTTAAGAGTACACAAGTAAAAAGTAGATTTTGTTCTAATAATTGCAAATCAGCATGGAGAAGAAAAGAAGGCATTGATAACGAAACTAGAGTCTGTGAATATTGCGGAAGAGAGTTTATCACAAATAAATACTATAAAACAAGGTTTTGTTCAATATCATGTTCAAATAAATTTAAGCCAAGGAAAATAAGAAACAGCAAATAAGCTGTTTCTTATTTTGGAAAAAGAGAGGACAATAAAATGTTTGAAAGATTAGTAAATTTTATAAAAGGAGCAATAAATAAGATGTTTAATACAACTGATATAGCAAAAGATTTTAATATAGATATATCAACAAGCAATGAAATACTGTCAGCCATTGAAAAATGGTCCAATATTTATAATAGTAAAGCACCATGGTTAAATGAAGAAGTAAAATCATTGCATGTTGCGAAAACAATATGTGAAAAGGTTGCAAAAGCTGTAACAATAGAATTTAAGTTACAGGTAGAAGATAAAGAAATAGATAAAGTATATCAAAGATTTATAAAAAATATAAGAACAAATACAGAATATGCTCTAGGAAAAGGTGGAATGTTTTTCAAACCATTCTATGCTAATGGGAAAATAAAGATTAGTTGTATTCAAGCTGATAAATTTATACCTACAAAATTTGATAGCACTGGCGAATTGCTAGGTGCTATTTTTATTGATCAAATTACAAGAGGAAATGAAATATATACAAGACTTGAATATCAAGAATTGAATGACACAATATTAACAATTAAAAATAAGGCATATAAAACTACGCTACACAATGCAAACATATTAGGGAACCAAATTCTACTTTCACAAGTGCAAGAATGGGCAAACATTCAAAAAGAGATACAAATAAATGATGTTAATAGATTATTGGGTGGTTATTTCAAAATACCTATTGCAAATCCAGTTGACAATACAAGTCCTGTAGGTGTTGCAATATTTGCAAATGCTATTGATACATTAGAAGAAATAGACAAACAATTCAGCAGAACATTATGGGAATATGAAGGCTCTGAACTTGCCGTTGATATAGATGCAACGGCATTTACAAAAGACAAAAACGGAAATGATATATTACCAAAAGGCAAAGAAAGACTATATAGAAAATTAGACTTTGGAGACGAAAGTAAGTGGAACGTATTTAGTCCTCAAATAAGAGATACAGCATTGTTTAATGGATTAAATGAGTGGTTAAGACAATGTGAGAGTCAATGTGGGTTAGCATTTGGAACTATATCTAAAATAGAAAATATTGAAAAGACAGCAACAGAAATAAAATCAAGTAAACAAGATTATTATGTAACAGTTTCAGATATACAAGGAGCATTACAAACAGCATTAGAAGATTTGATTTATAGTATAGATATTTTAATGAGTTTATATGGAATAAAACATAAAGTTGGAGCACTTGCAAGTTTTGACTGGGACGATAGCATTCTAGTAGATAGTGAAAAGAAACAATCACAAAGTTTAATAGAAAGGAATGCAGGCTTAATAGATGATATTGAATACTTTGTACAAACAAGAGATTATTCAGAAGAAGAAGCAACAGAATACGTAAATAAAATACGAGAACGAAGTAAAGAACAAATACCTAACGATGTGCAAGAGGAATAGGAGTAATGAAATATGTCAGAGAATTTAAAAATTGAAATTGCAGTGTTAATAAAAAATATAATAACGCTAATAGTTTTTAGTATTTTAGCTATAATTTTTCAAAAATGGTGGATAGTCCTAATATCTGTTTTATTTTTTTCATACACTGAAAATAAAAAGGAAACAAAGAATGATAGAAGAAAAAATACAGAAAGCAATTAAGCCTATTTTAAGTATATATTCTAAAATAGAATTAGAACTAATAGAAAAAATTGCAAAGCATTTTAATTTGAATGAAGAATTTATAAACTCAGATTACTGGTATTTTGAAAAGCTAAAAGAGCTTGGTGGGCTAAATAATGAAACATTAAAGCTATTAGAAGAATATACAGGAAAAACAAGGCAAGAATTATTAAAAGCAATGAAAAATATAGGCATAAGTTCTATACCTGTTGACCAATTAAATATAGCAACACAAAAAAATGCTTTATTGAATCCAGAAGCAATAATAAATAGTGTAAATATACAAAATATAATACAATATAGTTATGATGAAATAGAAAAATCTTTTCTAAATTTAAACAAAACTATACAAGAACAAGTAAGAAAAACGTACACGGACATAATAACAGAAACATATATAAAAACAAATGCTGGAGTATGTAGTTACCAAGAAGCAATATTAGAGAGTTTAGACAAGCTAGGAGATAAAGGAATATCTATACTTACCTATCAAGATAAAAATGGCAAAATAAAGAATTATGACGTTGTAGGAACAGTAAGAAGAGATTTGTTAGTTGCAACGAGAGGTTTGGCCGGTAAAGTAAACGAAGAAGTAATAAAAGAAAGTGGAAACCACATAGTAAGAGTAACGAATCACTTTGGAGCTAGAACAGGAGATGGAGGAGAAGATTATACAAATCATGCATGGTGGCAAGAAAAACAATTCTTTTGTTGGAACTATGATGGAAAAGCAACAGAAGAAGAAAAAAAGCTACCAGACTTTATGGAACATTGTAACTATGGAGATATTCGAGGAATAGTAGGAATCAACTGTAAACACTTATTTACTGTATGGTACGGTTCTACAAAAAAGGAAGATTTAGGTTTTACATATGATGAAAATAAAGAAGAATATGAAAAATCACAAAAACAAAGATATTTAGAAAATGGCATTCGTAAGTGGAAAAGAAAACAAGTAATTGCTAAGAAAGCCCTTGATGAAGAAGCTTATAAGAAAGCAAGTTTAAAAACAAGAGAATGGCAAGATAGATTAAATACATTTACAAATGAAAACGAACTAAAAAGAGACTACACAAGAGAACATATAAAAGGTTATAAAAATATGACAAAACCTAGAGAAAGTGATATAATAATAAAAGAAAAAAGAGCACAAAGAAACGCTTATGCTATATCACAAGAACAAATTGATGATATATGTGACAACGAGCTAAAAAACATAAAATTCTCAAAGAAACCAGAATACAATCCAAGAATAGGAGATAACGGAAGAACTAAATATATTGATTATCCATGGGGAGAATGTAAGGAAATAACAAGAATAGAAATTGGAAAACAAGATAAAAATACAAAAGAGTTTTTGATAGATTCTTTATTGCATGAAAAATTAGAGGCCAAGATAGCAAGTACAAATACAGATTACTATAAAAGATTGAAAAACATAGGAGACTACGATAGACACATATATATAAATAAAATAATAAAAAGATATTTTGATATGAGGAGGTGGAATAATGGAAATAGATGATATTTTAGAAATACTTTTTGATGGAACAAAAGAAGAAATCGAGAAAGTGTTAAAAGAACAGAAAATATCATACAGTTTTACTGATAATTTAGAAGCATATACAATAAGAAACAATAATACTCAAGAAGTAGTAAGAGGCAGTAAATGCCATTATACACCTAATTGCGTAAAATATTTTGGAAGGAACATATAAATGCAAATCAAAACAGGAATATCTAAAGATATAATAAAAAAATTAGCTGTTGAAGCTACTGAAGAGGCACCATCTCGTTACTTTTTCAAAATAAATATAGATAATAAAGAATATAACGCGTGTTTATACTGCTTTGTAATATATGAAGAGAAGGTAACTAGGAATATTTTGAATGGTATTGTAGAAGTAACAAATTTTAATAAAAAGACGATAAATCGTATAGAAATATACAACTTAGACTCTATTTATAAAAATGAAATGTTCAATATAAAAACATTTGAAGTAGATAAAGAAAGTTATTATTTAGAGAAAATAGAGACAAGTATTCTAAATGATATTACAACAATAATAGCAGTAAACACAAATCAGTTTTAAATTTGTCCGCAATGACATTAAACTACAATTAAATAGTTAAATCATAGAAGTTCAAAAATGGACTTCTATTTTTTATATCCAAAATCGACTATATGCAGGTCGTGAACAAGTGCATAACTACATCGTGAACGAAAAACACGTAAAAGTTCGTAGTAGGAGAAAGGAAACATTATGAAAAGAAAATTTTTAGAAGATTTAGGGCTAGAAACAGACGTCATTGAAAAAATAATGACTGAAGCAGGCAAAGATGTAACATCTTTAAAAGCCAGAGTAGATGATTTAACAGAACAAATAAATGTTAAAGATACTACTATTTCAGAAAAGAACAACAAAATAGCTGAACTTGAAAAAGTAGACGTCGAAGCTATTAAAAAGTCTGAGTATGAAAGAGGCAAAACAGAAGGTTCTAAAGAAATCGAAGTTTTCAAAAAGCAAAATGCTTTAGACAAAGCTTTATCTAAGTATAAAGCAAAAGATACTAGTATTTTAAGTAAAATGCTAGATATGGAAAAGGTTAAATATAATGACAAATTTGAAATTGTGGAAGGATTAGAGGACCAAATAAACTCTATCAAAGAAAGCCACGATTATTTATTTGACAATGATAAACCTTTACCAACATTCACAGGAGAGATAAAACAACCTGGAAGTGCACAGATTACAAAAGAGGTATTCAACAAGATGGGATATCAAGACAGATTAAAGTTATACAACGAAAACAAAGAATTGTATGATCAATTAAAAGCTTAAAGGCTTTATTATAGCAATGAGTAATACGATCCGTCGCCAAACTTTTCGTACTACTCACTTGTTCACAAAAACTTAAGAAAGTATTTGCATCTAACATTGTAACAAGAAAAAATGGGAAATGCAACCACTTTCTTAAAATAAAACGAGAAAGAAAGAGGTAATTTAATATGGCAAGTGAAACAACAAAAATGAATAATATAATTAACCCAGAAGTAATGGGAGATATGTTAGATGCCAAAATAGAGGCACAACTAAAATTAACACCTTATGCAAAACTAGATACAACTTTGCAAGGTGTACCAGGAGATACTAAAACAGTACCAAGTTGGAATTATATTGGAGATGCAGAAGACGTAGCAGAGGGAGCAGAAGTTGATACAACAAAAATGACATCAAGCAAATCAACATTTACAATAAAAAAAGCAATGAAATCTGTATCAATAACACAAGAAGCAATCAACTCTGGATTAGGAAATCCAGTAGGACAAGCTGAAAGTCAATTAGCTAAATCAATAGCAGGAAAAGTTGACAATGATGTTCTAGCTGAGGCTTATAAAGCAAAAATGTCATCGGGAGATGGAACAGCCCAAATAAGCTATGCAGGATTAGTAGATGCTTCAACAAAGTTTGAAGATGAAGAAGATGGAATTGAGAAAGTATTGTTTATACATCCAGCACAAGAAGGAACATTACTAAAAGATAGCAACTTTATATCTGCTGATAAATACGAACCAGGTGTAATGGTAAAAGGCGCTATCGGTAAAGTTGCAGGTTGCCAAGTAAAGAAATCTAAGAAAGTAAAATTAGTAACTTACGCAAAAGATGAAAATGGAACTGTAACAATATCAGCTGATAATTTAGCAGAATATCAAGATAAAGTTGATCCAACTGTTGAATTAAAGGCAGGAGACAAAGTAAAGGCATTAGCCGCAGCATCACAATTCTATGTATGCCCAGTAATCAAAATGGAAGCTGATAGTGAAGAAACTGAATATACAGAAGATGAATTACCAGCTATAACAATTTTCTTAAAGAAGGATACATCTTTAGATCACGAATGGTTCCCTAAAAAACAAATCCACGACATTACTGCTGCAAGATATTACGGTGTAGCATTAACAAATGGTGCTAAAGTTGTTTTAGCTAAGTTTAAAAAATAAGAGAGGTAAAAGGGCATGACAAATTATACCGATTATGATTTTTATAAAGATACATATATGGGCAACATGCCCGAATCCGATTTTGATAAAATGGTAATAAGAGCAAGTGCAGAAGTACGTAAAAACATCTTTGATAGAGATATAACAAACTACAAAGAAGAAGTACAAATGGCCACTTGCTCTGTTGCTGATATATTGTTAAAAATCGAACAATTAGAAACAAGAAAAGATAAGTTAGTAAGTAGCAATGCTAAAGATAAAGTTGTTTCTAGTGAAAGTGTAGGCGATTTATCAAGAACATTTGCTAATACGACTAACTTAACTGATCTGGAAAAAGAAATTTCTAACCAAAAAAATAAGATACTAGAAGAAATTAAACTATATCTATTACATACAGGCTTGTTATATAGAGGTGTTTGATATGGAAGATATGTTTGATAAAGATATAACAGTAATAAATCAATACATAGATGTGAATCATAAAAAGACATATAAAGTAAGCTATGTAAAAGGATTTTGGTGTTCAAATGATGGAGTATCTATAAATGGAACACAACTAACAAAAAACGATGGTTTGTCTGCGAGAATACTAATGAATGATAACAGAAATGGAGAATATCAGAAGCCAGAAGAGTTCAAAAAAGAGCAAAAAACGTGGACGTTACAAAACGATGATTATCTAGTAAAAGGCAAGGTAGTAGATTTTACTACAATAACAAAATTATTAGAAAATTATCGAGAAGTAATAAAGATTACGAATATTGCCATTAAAGACTATGGGGCAGAAGATATGTGGCATTTCTCTGTAACAGGAGCTTAGTATGAAAGTTGATTATGTAGTAGCTTTTAGTGGTTTACAAAAACAACAAATTATTGATAAATATGGGCTTGAAAATGGAAGAACACAACGAGTTATCGACAGTGCTTTTATGGGATATTTAGATAAATATATGCCAGCGGACAGCAATCAGATGATAACAAGTATGTACAATTCAACAAAAGTAGGAAGTGGAGAAATCAATATAAATACACCTTATGCACATTATCAACACGAAGGCGAGAAATATGTTGACCCTAAATATAAAATAGGAGCTTTCCACGACCCAGTGAGTGGGAGATATTGGAGTAGACCTGGAATTAAGAAAGTTCCGAGTGGACAAAAACTTAATTACCATGGGGGAGCATTAAGAGGAGACCACTTCGTAGAACGTATGTTGTCGGACCATTTTGAAGACATACTAAATGCAGGTCAAAAGGAGATAAATAAATGAGTAAAGCAATGATTGATATAGTAAGAGATTATATTAGTAAATGTCCTTACTTAAAAGAATATGCTGAATTAAATGTAGAATACTTAACTGATAATGTGGAGACTTATTCAATAAATGAGAATGCTGGATACGATCCAGTAATTCAAAGATATATGATAGGTGCTGATTATCAGTTTCTATTTACTTTTGATAGTAAACTTCATTGGAACGAAGATATCCAAAACAATATAGATAATTCAAAGTTCTTCGAGAACTTTAAAAATTGGTTAGAAAAAAATAATAATAATAAAATGTATCCTGAAATAGAAGGAATATATGAAATTGGAGCGACGACAAATGGTTATATATTTGCTACAAATGCAAACGAGGCTATTTACCGAATCCAATGCTATTTAAAATATTACAAGGAGGATTAAATATGGCAACTAAGAAAAAAACAGTCGCAAATGAAACTCCAAACAAAATTAGTTTATTAAATTTAGAAAGTGAGGAAAAAACAATGGGTGATACAGAAGTAAAATTAGAGAGATTAAATAATATGGCTAAAGTCAATTTTTTAAACACAACACCAACTGGAACAAGCAAGACTTGGTCAATTCTTGGAAAAGGTATTACTTCCAAAGAGAACAGTTATGGGGCTAAAACAACAGACGAACATTGGATAATTGAGGACAACGAAAGACATTCTGTTGATGGTTATGCTCTAGGTTCTGATATAGAACAAATAGCTCTTAAAGGAGATCCAGTATTTACATATATTGATGATTTAATGTTCAAAATGAAAAAAGGAACAGACTTAGAAACAGAATTATTAGAAGTATTTAAGTATAGAGTAACTGATGCAGAATCTGCACCAAAATATGATGCAAGACTGTTTAAATGTTTAATAGTTCCTGACACAGATACACTAGAAGGTGGAACTGCATTAAAAATAAAATACAAAATTCAAATACAAGGGGATCCAACATTTGGAACAGTTACATTTACAAGTGGAGCGCCAACATTTACAGAGGCAACAGCATAGACAATGTAAAGTTTTGTCGAATTTTGTCGATGAAAAGTACCTTCTAACATATTGATTTTTGTCGATTTGTGTAATATACTTGTTTAAAATAAAAAATTAGAAGAGGGAAAAAAGTGGCACTAATAAAATGTAAAGAATGTAAACAGAGTATAAGTGATAAAGCGAGTTCGTGTCCGCATTGTGGAGCACCTGTTAAATTAGATGAAGTATATAACGAAAAAGAAACTGAAATAGTTACAGTTAAAGTAAGCAAATTTGTAATTATGATGTACTGCGTTTTTGTAAATGCCTGTGGAGGTTACGTATCATTTTTTTTATCTGTGGGAGGAGTAAAAGGAGTATATTTATTTATACCGTTATTTATTACAGTATTAGTTTCTTTAGGATATATATATAATTCGACTCACACATATATAACTTTAACTAATAAAAGAGTAGTAGGGAAATACACTAAATTGATTAGAAGTATTGATATAGATTGCCCACTTAGACAAATTAAAAATGTAAAAACATTTAATATTTTGGGAATATCTCATATTAGGGTATCGACAGGAAGAGAGTGGTTTCAAATGTGGTTTGCTACTAATGTAAAAGAATTTAAGAGGAAATATTTTGATTTAATAGAAAATAAATATAAATACATATAAAACACTTACATTTACGTAAGTGTTTTATACTTTATAAAATTAATAAAAAATACCTCTTGACTTTTGTCGGACAAAATGATATATTTATGTCAGTCAAAAGTTAAGGAGGTGTGAATATTGACTAAAAAAATGGGAAGACCTACTGATAACCCTAAAAATAGTAGACTTGATGTACGATTGGATGATGAATGTATAGAAATATTAGAGAAGTACTCTAAACAAGAAAATAAAAGCAAAGCAGAGTCTGCTAGAATAGGAATAAAAAAATTAAAAGTAGATATAAAATAAGAGTTAATGTGGAATCGCCAAACTCACAACATTAACTCGCCCGACAGAGATTACTCTATCTATGAAATATTATATCATAGAATTGGAGAAATCTCAACTAAAAATACGAATTTTTAAAGGAGGTTTCTTTTTATTATGGAAATAAAAGAAAAAATAAAGAATTATTACGCTGAAATGGGAGTTGAAGTAGATAACAACTATATAGAAGGAATATTAAAAGATAGTGAAAGAACTAGTAAAATTATAAGACTTTATAAACAAGAAGAAGTAAATGCAATGAATTATATTTTGGAAAAACCTCAAAATAATAACTATTTCACGCAATTTGAACTTGAAGCAATGAGTAAAATCAATTTATTCAATCGAAAAGTTGTAGAAATATGTAAGAGCATATATGCAAAAGAAATTTTGGGAGGTGTATTATAATGAATAATTTAATGATATTTAAAAATAAAGAATTTGGAGAAATTAGAAGTTTAGAGATAAACAATGAACCATATTTTGTTGGAAATGAAATTTCTAAAATTCTTGGATATCAAAATGGTAGCAGAGATATAAATAGACATGTCGAGGAAGAAGATAGAGCTGTAGTACCAATTCGGTACTACAGGTCAAAATAGAGACACAATAGTAATAAATGAGAGTGGATTATATAGTTTGATAATGTCTAGCAAGTTGCCAACTGCAAAGAAATTTAAACGATGGGTAACAAGAGAGGTGTTACCAAGTATAAGAAAAACAGGAGGATACATAGTTGGAGAAGAAAAGATGACAGAAGATGAATTAATCTTAAAGGCTATGAATGTACTAAATACAAAAGTAGAAAATTTAAGAAGTGAAAATAAAAATTTACTTGCAGAGAACAATAAAAAAGACCAACTAATAGGAGAATTAAAGCCTAAGGCTGATTATACAGATAGAATATTACAATGTGATGATTTAACAAAAGTAAATGTAATAGCTTGTGATTATGGATTTACAGCAACTGAATTTAATAAGATGTTAAATAAATTTAGTGTTCAATATAAAGAAGGAGCAAGTTGGTTATTATATAAGAAATATAGAGGTAAGGGTTATACACAAACAAAGACATTTGAGTTTACACATTCAAATGGAACACAAGGAAGCAGAACAAGTATGATGTGGACTCAAAAAGGTAGATTATTCTTATATGAGTTCTTAAAGGGAAAAGGGATACTTCCAAGAATGGAAGAAGAACAATTATCAATAGATTAAAACTAAAGCACCATAATTGGTGCTTTTTATAATGGAGGAAATATGGAAAATATTAGATTAAAAAAAGACAATATTTTTAGAGTAGGAATACAAGATCAAGACGGAAATGATACAGGCAATATTCTTGAATTTGACTTGGAAGATTTAGAACTTCCTTTCAAAGCACAAGAAGCAGAATATCAACATAAAAAGAATACAGAAAAATTAAAAGCAGATTTTGTTTTAGCGGATAAAAAGCCGGAGAAAAAAGGTAAGAAATTAATGAGCTCTAGAGAAGAAGAAAAGTTAAGAGCATTACGAGAATTTTATTCTCAAGAAGAAAAAGCTCTTGACTTATTTTTAGGAGAAGGTGGAACACGCAAACTTTTAAATGGGAGAAAACCTTATTATGAGATGTTTGATGACATTCTAGAATATTTAGAGCCTATTGTTCCTAAATTAGAGTTACATAAAGAAGATATTGTTGAGAAGATAAAGAAAAAATACAGTTCAAAAAAAGAGGATAATGTAATTGAATAATCCAGAGTTTGTTAAGGTAAAAAATAAGAAATATAAGATAAACACAGATTTTAGAGTAGCAATAGAATGTAACGAAATATCGTTAAGTGACAATATAAATAGTTACGAAAAATCTCTTGCAATTATTTATTTACTGTTTGGAGAGATTGGATTAAAAGATACTGATAATTATGAACAACTATTAAAATTAGCTTACAAATATCTTAATTGTGGAATTGAACAAACAGACTACGAAGAGGAACCTGATATGGATTTTGTCAAAGACAAAAAACTCATAGAAAGTAGTTTTAAGTATGATTATGGATATAATCCTTATCAAATGAAATATTTACATTGGTGGGACTTCTACAATGATGTATGCAATTTATCAAATAGTGAATTTGGTAGTTGTTGTGTATTAAGCAGAGTTCGAACTCTAAGAACTTATGATACATCTCAAATTAAAGACATTGCAACAAGAGAAAAAATAGAAAGAGCAAAAGAACAAGTTGCTCTAAGGAAAGTTATAGATAACAGAACTGACGAACAAAGAAGATTAGACGAACTCTTCGAGAAACAATTGAGAGGGGAGTGATAATATGGTAGATGGATATCTTAAAATAAAAACAAGATTAGATAATAGCGAAGTAGATGCAGATGTATCAGAACTAGAAGACAAACTAAAAGGAATGAAAATAGACAATCAACTTGAAGATTTAGAAAAACAGTTAGATTTAGCAGGAAAAGAAGTTGAAATAAAATTAACAGCAAAAAATGAAGCAGAACAAGAATTAACAAATACAGCTCAAAAGGTTACTGAATTAACGAATTTATATGAAGAATTGAAACAAAAGAAACAACAGTACGACTCGATAGTATCTAGACTTCAAGAAGGAGAACATTTAACTGAGAGTGGAACTCAAGTATATAAAAATCTGGAACAGCAAGTAAGTCAAATGGAAAGTATTAGACAAGAAGCATTAAACTTGATAAATTATTATGAAAGAATGCAAAAGCAGGTCCAAAAAACTAATACGGAATATGATAAATCACTCAATAAAGTAACGAAACTAAAAAATAAAATAGATGAAATAAATTTAAAGAAAAATATAAACGAAAGTAAGCAATTAAGTGAGAATATAGAAGAAACAACTGGATCATCTAATAAGTTTGGCAAAACGTTAGATAGCTCATTAAGAAAAATAGGACGAATGGTGTTAGGAATATTTAGTATCAGAAGTGCTTACGGTGCTCTTCAAAGAGCCTCTAGTACATTAGCGCAATACGATAAAAAATATGCAAGTAATTTAGAATATATTAGATATATATTAGCTCAAACTCTTGCACCTGTTCTTCAATGGGTATTAGGACTAGTCGAGAAATTATTAGGATACATCAATTATTTAGCGAAAGCTTGGTTTAATGTATCGTTATTTAGTAAAAGTAGTGCCAAAAATTTTATGGATGCGCAAAAAAGTACATCTAAAATGAAAAAAGATTTACAATCAACAGGCTTCGACGAGCAGACAGTATTACAAGATACGTCGGATACAGGAGCTAGCGGAGGAATAGCAATGCCAACGCTTGACTTTGAAAATGTTGAAATTCCAGAATGGCTAGTAAAATTCAAGGAATTTTGTCAACCTGTGATTGATTTTTTTAATAAGATTATAGAAAAATATGGTCCAGTTAAAGGTGGAATAATGGCTATTGTTGGTGCCCTTGCGGGACTTTTTATTTTAAAAGGTATAATAAGTCTAATAAAAAATCTAGGAAAAACTACTGTAGGAATTAGTGCAGATTTTACAGGCTTTTTTGATTCGTTAGGGAGAGCAACTGAAATTATCGCAATATTAGGTGGCTTAGCTTTTGTAATTACTTCTATAACAGGACTAATAGATACATTTTCACAAAGTGGCATGACTTTGGGAGAAACTGCTGGGTTATTAGGAATTGTTCTTGGCGAATTGGCAGGTACATTTATATTGCTTGCTGGAGCAATGCAACTGTTAACTCCATCATGGCAATCAATAGCAGGAGCAATTGTAATATTTGGGGGATTAGCATTAGTATTAGTAACTGTTACTAACTTGATAGACACTTTTAGTAAAAGTGGAATGACTTTAAGCGATGTAATAGGATTAATGGCAACTATTTTAATAAGTATTGTAGCTTTAATGGGAGCTGTTGCTTTGTTAGGCCCAGCAATGACTGCTGGCTTATTACCGTTCGTTGTAGTAATAGCTGGGATAAGCGCACTGCTAATAGTAATGGCAGCAACTTTACCGATAATATTGGATGCTTGTGCTAAATTTATGAATGATACGGCACCAGTAATTATAGCGTTAATAATTACAATAAATGAATGCTTAAATAACACAATAAAAACATTAGGAGAAGTTTTACCGCCTATTATTAATTCAATAGGTTCTTTATTTAATTCAATATTCAATGGAATATCAAATGTTGTTACAAGTGTAGGAAATACAGTTTCTAAAATTGTGACTTCTATGGGAAATGCGGTCGTATCAATATTTGATGCAATAAGAAGAATTATTCAACAGGTCGGAGATACAATAACTCAAGTTGCTACTAGCATAATTTGGTTTATAAATGCTCTAGGACCAGCAATTAATAATTTTGTTGATAACACGATAGTAGCGATTACAAAATTAGTAAATTTCGTGGTTAGTGCTGTTGAATATTTAGTTAATACTGCCTTAGGAGGACTAAACGGAGTTATATCAACAATAAACAAAGTTCCAGGAGTGAACTTCCCTAGGATCAATTCTGTGTACATACCTAGATTTAGACCTAGATTAGCAACTGGTGGTATAGTAAATATGCCAGGAAGAGGAGTTGATATAGGAGGAGCAATAGCAGGAGAAGCAGGAAAAGAAGGAGTACTTCCACTAACAAATCCACAAGCTATGTCAGAATTAGGAAGAGAAATAGGAAAATGGATAAATGTCAACAATGTTTTAAATAATTATATGGATGGAAGACTAATTCAAAGAAGCATGAATAAAAGAAATCAAGAATTAGCTTTTGCTACTAATGGGAGGTAATTATGCTAATAGATAAAGATAGTTTAGAAATTGACGGAATAAAAATGGCTCAATATTTAACAGAAGCAAAATTCGGGTATCATAAAATATGGGGTAAAGATACTGGAAGGTCTTTATCTGGCGACAATTCTGGAACACTTAAGGGCATATACCCTAAAATAACAATGACATTTAGAAGAATGAATGATGAAGAGGTAGGCGTAATCCTATCTCTTTTTAATAAGGCTGAGAACAAAGTAACATTTTATAATCCTGATATAAAGAAAAAAATAATAAATATGTCGTGTTATTCTAATGATCAAGAATATTCACAAAAATATCTAGGAAAAATAGAAGGCTATAGTAGTGCAGTGATATCAAATAAAAAAAGGGAGTATTATGAATGATAAATGTAGATGATAATTTTAAAATTGATATACGAACTTATGGTAGACAATTTGATGTAAAGCTAAAAGCCAATAATGAAGATTTAAGTGAGGACGACTTGAATTATATCAAGCCGTCTTTCAATACTTCATTGTTTAAAACGATTATGCATCAAATTGAAATAGATTCTAATGTATACATACCAAACAAAACGAAAATAACTGGAAAGATTGGCGTCAAAGTAAACGAAAAAACTTATAACTACATAGACTTGAATACTTACTATGTTAAAAGCTGTGAAAGGCAAGAAGATACTAATTCGTATAGGATTTTAGCCTACACTAAAATGCAAGAGGCAATGGTAGACAACGAATTAACTCTTACAGATAAACTTACTGTTAGAAACTACCTAATTGCGATATGTCAAAAATTAAACTGGAATACAACTAACATACCAGAAACCTTTATAAATTCAAATCAATTAGTAGATCCGATTTTGCATGAAGGTATAGGTTATACATATAGAGATATTCTTGATGAAATTGCTACAATAACTTGTAGCTTTTTATTATTTAAAGGGGACAGTTTATATCTAATTTATCCAACAGAAACTAATCAAAATATAGATGAAAGTTATTTAGATGAAGACAATATTACAATCGGAGAAAAGTATATAATTAATTCTTTAGTATTTAGCAGAGCAGAAGAAAGCGACAATATATATAGAAAAGACAATGAAAACATTGCTGCTAACGGATTACACGAATACAGAATATCAGATTGCCAATTATTGAGCACAAATGATAGATCAGATTATATTGACGCAATGTTTAATTATCTGAAAACACTAGAGTTTTATATCTTCGATGTAAAAAGTAAAGGCATATTGTTTTTAGAGGCTTGCGACATATTTAATTTTGTATTGAATGAGGTAACGTATAAAACAATTCTATTGAACAATGAAATAGAGCTAGAAGATGGACTGGCCGAAAAATTGTATACTGATGAGCCAGAAGAAACAGAAACAGAGTATAAATATGCGGATAGTACAGACAAGAAGATAAATAAAACATACATCTTAGTAGACAAACAAAATCAAAAAATAGAACAGCTAGTTAATGAAACCACAGAACATGAAGAAAAGATAACTCAAGTAGAACAAGATGTAGACAGTCTTAAACAAAAAGTATCTCAAGTAGCAGATTTAACGAGAGAAATAACAGGAACAAAAACAGTAACATTAACTGACTGTATTGCTGGAAATCTATTAGAACTTCACATTTATGGTAATAACAGAGTTTTTAAATATCAGACATTGAGTGATGATTTATATTTGAGTGATGACTTATATCTAGGCAAAGATACAGGCATCTTAGTTGTAACTGATGAGAATAATAATTCAATAGAATATAATTTATTAGTTCCTGAAGTATTAAGATCAAATGGTACAACATGCGATGAATATGTGCTAAAAAATGGAACAGCCAAAATTATCAGAAGAATTAATAAAGATGGAACAATAAAAGCTAACGAAGAAGTAGAAAATTTAGGAGAATTTCTGATTCCTTTACTTAAAGGAGAGAATACGGTAGAAATTAAAGATTATATCGCGAAGATAAATGCAAAATGGGCAGTACAGAGTAATTTGACAGATACATTTGCCACTCATGTAGAAGTAGAAACAAAATTAGAGCAAACATCTACAAATATAATGACAGAAGTAAACAAAAAAGTTGATGAAGAAGAATTTGGAACAAAAGTAGAACAAAGTTTCGAACATGTCAAAATTGCATGGAACAAAATAGCAGAATATATACAAATGATGCTAATAAAGAATAATGCAAGTTTTGCAGTCTTAGATGACAACAAAAAAGTTCTAATGTATCTAGACAAAGAAGGACAACATTTTTGTAAAAGTGATGGTACTACCGTATTTGGCGAGATGGGTGTCAATAAAGAGAATAGCAACAGTTATATTAGTTTTTCTGTGGAAGGCGAATACAATCAAGACATAAATAATGGAATGGCTTGGGGAATAAAGACGACAGACGGCAAATTTCATCCAATACTATATTTAAAAGACTTTCATATGGGAGCTGAAAACGCAGACGATTTCTTTGGAAAACTTGTATTAAATTATTGTGACTTGGTTTTGGCTGGAATGGAAAGTGGAATACAAAGTGGCAATGTAAGAATGTATGGCAATGCTTTTAATGGAATAACATTTGAGGACAGTAATTCGGGGAAAACAATAATGTCAATTATTCCAGAGGGCGACACCTCTTATGGAGCATTTAGTATACTAAATTCGATAAGTTTTTATCGCAATGTTGGAGGAAGCAATAGTTTTAAAGTTGGAAATGGTAATAAATATGTACTGATACAAGACGACGGAAGCTTTCATGTAATGGGTGGAACAGTTTTATTAGGAAATAGCTCTAACAAGGTAAGTTTTGACGTATATGTTCAAAGTATCGCTAGTATTTGGGGAAACCTGAATGTAGAAGGAAATGTATATGCTGATAATATATCGTCAGATAGAAGAATAAAAAAGAATATAAAAGATAGTACAATCTCTGCATTAGATATCATTAAGAAGATTCAACATAAAGAATTTGATAAAAAAGACGACGGTAAGCACTACAAGATAGGTTATATAGCACAAGATATGGAACAAATAGATCCTAATTTTGTCATGAAAAGGTCTGCAGATGAAAATATAGAAGAAAGATATTATATTAACGAATTGCCGATAATAGCTACATTGACAAAGGCAATACAAGAACAACAAGAGATAATAGAACAAATGCAAAAAAGAATAAATGAAATGGAGGACAGAATTAATGGAAAAAATTAATTTTCAGAACGATGTTACTAAACTAAACAAAGACACTTTTGATACATTCCAAGATAATATAGATTCTGCAATAAACAATAATATTGAACATAAATATCGATTAAAAATTACATCTGCAGTTACTGCAGGAACAGAAGTAACAATACCTTGTTGTTATAAGGTCGGACAAGCTGTTCTAGATGTGTATTTGAATGGTGAACGACTATTGTTGAGCACTGACGAAAGTGGAACAGATGGACACTATCAAGAAGTTGGAACTGCAGATAGTATATCTAATAAGATTAAGACAACGACAGATTGGTCTCTTGAAGCTGATGATGTATTAGATTTCGTAGTAAGGGGGGATTATAGTGCAACCGTTTAAACAAATATTAAAAAGAATATATCCTGTTGGTAGCATTTACATGTCAGTTAATAACACGAACCCTTCTAATCTATTTGGAGGCACTTGGGTCGCTTGGGGTGCTGGAAGAGTGCCAGTTGGAGTAGATACTACACAAACTGAATTTAACACAGTACAGAAAACTGGCGGTTCTAAGACGGCAAATATTTCACATACGCATACAATAGCAAGTCATAATCACGGAGGGAATACTGGTAGCACCGCATTAACAGTAAATCAGATACCTTTACATTCGCACGATTTAGGCGTAAAAGTGACGACTAATAACGGAGATTCTTCAGCTGAAGCGGATCAAATTACCGTTAATTGGTCGAACGCTAAACATTTTAGCGAGTATAACGGTGGTAAAACTGGTGGAGGTCAAGGGCATACTCATACAATTTCTGCATCAGGGCAACAAACAACAAGTTCTGCAGGTTCTACTTCATTATCATTGCTACAACCATATATAACATGTTATATGTGGAAAAGAACAGCATAAAAGAAAGGAAGATAAAAAGATGGTACAAATAATAATTGCCTTAATTACAGCTGGGGCAACGATAATAAATACTTTTATTAGCAAGAATACGAGCAAAAAAGTTGAAACAATACAAGAGCTAAAAAGAGACATAAAAAAAGACTTAGATTCAGTTAAATATGAGAATGATAAAACATATTTAACTGATTTTTTGTCAGAGGTAGAAGCAAAACAACCAAAAACAGAAATACAAAAAAGAAGAGCTTATGAAATATATGAGGAGTATACAAAACTTAATGGAAATTCGTACATTCATAATAAATGGGAAGAACTTGTTAAGAAGGGAGTGTTGTAAATGAAAGAAAAATTAGCAAAATTAATTAATGTGAAAAGCATAGTAACAATATTGTTAACATTAGTTGTATGTTACCTATCAATCGCAAAAGGTTTTGATATTAAAGAAATTTATTTAATGATAATTGCATTCTATTTTGGAACGCAATTAAAAGAAAATAAAAATGAAAGTGAGGAAAAATAAATGGAAATAATAGAAACTAATTTACAATTTAATAGTAATCACTCTCCGATGAAAAAGGTTGAAGGAATAGCTCTTCATCACTCTGGAGTGACGGTACTTCAAAGTGTTGAAGTAATACATAATTACCACAAAAGCAAAGGATGGGCAGGAATTGGATACCACTACTATGTAAGAAAGGATGGTTCTGTATATAGAGGCAGACCAGAAAATATGGCAGGAGCGCATTGCCCTGGTGTAAATAGTATAAGTATAGGAATTTGTGCAGAAGGTAACTTTAGTGAAGAAACTATGTCGAATGTGCAAAAACAAGCCTTAATAGAACTAGTAAAAGACATTAAATCAAGATATGATATTAAATGGATAAAAGGACACAGGGAGATAACATCTACAAGTTGTCCAGGAGATAACTTCCCATTAGAAGAAATAAAAAATGTAATTGCAAGTGTAGAGACGCCACAAACAACAAACTCAATAGAAGAATTAGCACAAAAAGTAATTGCAGGAGAATATGGCAATGGAGAAGAGAGAAAACAAAAACTTGGCTCGTTATATAATGAAGTACAAAACAAAGTTAATGAAATTCTATCTGGCAAATCATCTACAACTAAAAGCAATGAAGAATTAGCTAATGAAGTTATTGAGGGAAAATGGGGGAACAACCCTGAACGAAAACAAAAACTATTAGAAGCGGGATATAACTATGATGCTATTCAAAAATTAGTAAATCAAAAATTAAAATAAGCTAAGGTAAGTCAGTTTTGGCTTACCCCTTTTTTTATGCTTAAAATGGCTGTTTTCAAGGCATAAAAGTATATGTCTTAAAAATAAAAACGCCTTAAATCGCAACCTCGTGAGCCGATTTTTTGGCTATTTTAAGGGAAAAATCGAAATTCAGTAGTTTAAAAGAATTAAACAAAAAGTGTTGACTTTTTCTATATTAATGATAATATTATTGTACATCATAATAAACATTTTGATTTTATGTTAATTTTGTGATATAATAATATATGGAGGAGATTATTATGGATAAAGAAAAAAAGAAACGCGTTTCTCCACAAAAAGGGAGAAGAAAATATGGAAAAAGATTTAATAATAAACGAAGAAATCTATAGAAATTATAAAAGTGAAATGAGTAAAGATAATGACTATTTCACTCAAAATGAGTTGCAAGATTTAATGCAATTTTTAATGCAACGCCAAGAAAAAGTTATAAAAAACGAAGAGAAAATATAAAAAATAATATTTTGATAATATGCCGAAAATGGCTTGAAATAGCATTTTACGGGAAGATATAAAAAACGAAGAGAAAACATAAAAAGGTCTACTATATAGCTGAAAGCCCTTAGGAACCAGTGTCAACGACGTGGGGGTTCGAGTCCCTTCATCCGCACCAACGATGTATCTGTTCGAACTTTATAGAACAGATGATGCATGGAGTTGAAAATTCTTCATTTGTATTGAAAATATCCATATCTTATGCTACAATATTCACATAATTTATCTTGCAAATTGCAAGTTTTATATATAGTAACTATTAACTCGCAAACGGAATTGTTAAGGAGGTAAATAAAATGGCTGAATGGGAAAGCAGTTATGGTGGAATGCGTCTTCATAATGCACGGATACTTACAGCCGAAGAAATCAATGAAAGATATCCACTCGAAGTTGATTCTCGTATGGCTCGATTAACTCGAGAATTTGCGGAAAGAGGATATGATATTCTTTACGGAGAAAACCCAAATCTTATGTCTGCAGATGTGTTGTTTGGTAAGCCATATGATTGGACTGCTGATATAATTATGACAGCTGCATATCTGTATAAGACAACTCCTGAGCAGATTGTTTTAGGGTGCTATACAGATATGTCAGAGACTAAAGCAATTTATGCAGCAGTAAGATTAAGAAATTCATCAGATATCCTAATGATTTAAGTCATGGGCAAGTACTTTTTTGAGCTTAATAACTCTTAAAAGTACTTGCTTTTGCAATCTTAAAAAATTATAAATCTGGTAGTAACAAATGCTATTATTATTGGAATAACATTGTTTGCTACGTAGGGAGCTACAAAATTATTTGATGTAGATTTCTATGTTGCTTACCAGATTATGAGTTTCGGTCAGTGCCTTTGCCCCAGTAATAAGAAAAACGACGATTAACTCACAAAAAGAAACCTCGCAAGAGGTTTCTTTTTTATAAATTGGTTATAATTTTATTGTAATTTATAAAAATTATGATATATGTGATATATTTTAATAATTGAGTGAGATTTGTATCAATTGTTATGAGAACCAAAAAAATTGCAGATATCTACGTCACCGGCACCAATAACGAATCTGTTCGAACTACAGATACAAAAATCAATCAGAAATGGTTGATTTTTTTGTTTGCGAAAAAATCAT
>ENA-OUNS01000273-OUNS01000273.1-human-gut-metagenome-genome-assembly--contig:-NODE-273-length-41726-cov-6.337477_pt1 | contig 41726 bp, 33 predicted proteins | sample MGYA00243237_ERZ505104 | MGnify/ENA primary metagenome ERZ505104 (study PRJEB26097, sample SAMN02711295) | human gut metagenome | biome: Gut microbiome | host: Homo sapiens | place: Denmark: Copenhagen...
GAAACGATATGCTATGTTCAATACTTTTTCTCTCCCTGGGTTTCAATGTATTGACTGATTACTTCTACTGGAGCGCCTGCTACTGGCACTTTTATAAGCATTGATAAATTTACTAAGTTCTGTTCTCGGCTGCGCACGGAACATTACATGCACATGATTAATGTCATGGTTCTATTATACCATAGACCACACTATCGAACAAGTGTTCTTTTTGTTTTTATGCAATTCATCTCCCACCTGTAGAGGAAGGAGAATTCTTGCTATATTATGTTAAAAACGGAACAAAATATAGTTTATATGGTTCAGGAATTTGACCGGAAGCTACGTTCTATTACAATTGCGTCTTGTGCACCTGCACCGCTTTGGCTGCTGTCTCCTAACATTTCTTTTTATTATCCTGATAACATAATCTCATTTTCAATCTGTGAGATTGATCAGGTGATCAAGCATATTGAAACTGGACAGATTGATATTGGAATTTTGCCTTTTGAATATCAGAAGGATGATTTATGTACCACACATTTCTTTACAGAACATTTGTCGGTTTGTATTCCTTTTGGGCATAGTCTTTGTTCTTATGACAAACTTACATTTCATGATCTGAATGGTTATAATCGCCTGCTTTGGGATCAGCTTGGCTTCTGGACAGATCTTTGCAAACGTAAAATGCCTGCTTCAAAGTTTCTGATACAGACAGATGAATCGGAATTTTTGGAATTGGTGAAATCTTCGACTTTGTTTTGTTTTTCTACGAATTATGCTTCTTATCCGGATGAGATTTTAAATGATCGGAAGAGGATTCCGATCGTGGATGATTGTGCGAATGTGGAATATTGGGTGGTTTGGAAGAAAGGGAATACGTATCGATTTTAGTTTTTTATGGAGAAAAAAAATCCTGCAGAAATTCATTCGAATTTCTGTAGGATTTTTGATATTTAGTCTTTGAGTCGCTTCGCTCCCTGTAGACGCCCACTCAACTAAGCTCATCTTTCGCCTGTGGCTCGGATTCGCTAAGGTTCGGGACGGACTTTCGCACTAAGTTCAAGCTACGCCTTTGGCTTGCTTTCTCTAAGTGCTCAATGTCTCTACATCATTCCCATTCCGGCTGGTGCTCCTGCTGGCATTGCTGGTGCTTCTTCTTTGATATTCGCAACAACTGATTCTGTTGTTAATAATGTAGAAGCTACGGATGTTGCATTCTGTAATGCGCTTCTTGTTACTTTGGCTGGATCGATGATTCCTTTTTCTACCATGTCTACGTATTCTCCATGTAATGCATCGAATCCTTTTCCGATTTCTGCTTCTTTTACTTTATTGACGATCACAGCTCCTTCAAGACCTGCATTGACTGCGATCTGGAATAATGGTGCTTCTAATGCTTTGAGGATGATGTTTGCTCCTGTTTTCTCGTCTCCTTCTAAGTCTGCTACTTTCTCAGCTGCTTTCTTAGATGCATGGATATAAGCAGATCCTCCACCGAAGATGATTCCTTCTTCTACTGCTGCTTTTGTTGCTGCTAAGGCATCTTCCAGACGTAATTTGCTTTCTTTCATCTCTGTTTCTGTTGCTGCTCCAACACGGATCACTGCAACTCCACCAGATAATTTAGCTAATCTTTCCTGTAATTTTTCTTTGTCGAATTCAGATGTTGTTTCTTCGATCTGTGCTTTGATCTGTCCAAGACGTGCCTGGATTGCATCTTTATCTCCTTCACCGTCTACGATGACCGTGTTTTCTTTTTCAACTTTGACAGATTTTGCACGTCCTAACTGATCTAATGTTGCGTCTTTTAATTCCAGACCAACTTCTTCTGAGATCACTGTACCACCTGTTAAGATAGCGATATCTTCAAGCATTGCTTTTCTTCTGTCTCCATATCCAGGTGCTTTCACTGCACATACAGAGAATGTTCCACGTAATTTGTTAACGATCAGTGTTGTTAATGCTTCACCTTCGATATCTTCAGCAATGATCAGTAATTTCTTACCACTCTGTACAATCTGCTCTAATAATGGAAGGATTTCCTGAATATTAGTGATCTTCTTGTCTGTGATCAGAATATATGGATCATCTAATTCAGCAACCATTTTTTCCATATCTGTTGAGAAATATGCTGATAAATATCCACGATCAAACTGCATTCCTTCTACTAAATCTAATTCTGTTTTCATTGTTTTAGATTCTTCGATCGTGATAACTCCGTCGTTAGATACCCTTTCCATAGCATCTGCTACTAATTCTCCAACTTCTTCGTCTGCTGCAGAGATTGCTGCTACTTTCGCGATCTGATCTCTTCCTGTAACTTTGCTACTCATCTCAGCAATTGCTTCAACAGCTGCTTCTGTCGCTTTCTTCATTCCTTTACGAAGAATGATTGGGTTTGCTCCTGCTGCTAAGTTTTTCATTCCTTCGTTGATCATTGCCTGTGCAAGAACTGTAGCTGTTGTTGTACCATCTCCAGCAACATCATTTGTCTTAGTTGCTACTTCTTTGACTACCTGAGCTCCCATATTCTCAAATGGATCTTCTAATTCGATTTCTTTTGCAATCGTTACACCGTCATTTGTGATCAGTGGTGCACCAAAAGATTTGTCTAATACAACATTGCGTCCTTTTGGTCCGATTGTAACTCTTACTGTATCTGCTAACTGGTTAACTCCTGCTTCCAGTGCTTTTCTTGCTTCAATTCCGTATTTAATCTCTTTTGCCATGATCTTCATTACCTCCGACTAAATTTTTTAATGAAATTAAATAATTGTGTATTATAATAAAACTATTCTACAACTGCTAAAATATCATTCTGTTTTACGATGATATATTCTTCATCTTCTAATTTTACTTCTGTTCCTGCATATTTAGAATAAATAACTTTCTGTCCTACAGAAACTTCCATCTTCACATCTTCTGTTCCAGGTCCAACTGCAACAACTTCTGCTTCCTGTGGTTTTTCCTGTGTTGCTGTTGTAAGGACGATTCCTGACTTAGTTGTTGTTTCTGCTTCCAGCTGTTTTAATACAACTCTATCTCCTAATGGTGTTAACTTCATAATGATATTACCTCCTAAATATATTAGAATTATTGTTCTTTTTATCTTTTGTTAGCACTCGCTTATATCGAGTGCTAACTCTATGTTCTTTAGTATAACACCAGACAAAAAAAATGCAACCCCCTTTTTATAAAAAATCCATAAACTGAGATTGCATTCTTTGGTATTTTACTTATTCTTTGATGTATTTTTTTGCTTCTTCTGAACTTCTTGTTGGAACTGTCTGGAAATATACATGTACATGTTTTTTGATCAGTTCATGAATAGCTTCCATCTCCATGGTATCACACGCAACTCTTCTTGCAACTGCTTTACGTTCTCCACGAATTCCCATACCTCCGATATTAAGCTGATTGATCTTGATCCCTCGTTTGATCAATTCTTCAAATACCAGTGGGGATTCTGCAATTACGATCACCCGCTCTCCATCAAAGGATGGGGCTTCTTTTAATTTCTCCGTTGCACGATCGATCCCATATACATGAATTATAAGGCCTTGGGGCGCCATCTCTTTGATCACTTTGCTTCGGAATTTATCCTTCGCCACAACATCATCTACAATAATGATCCTGTTTGCTCTGACTTCCGGCACCCATAATGTCAAAATCTCCGTATGTATGAGCCTGTCATCAACTCTCGCTAATACAATGTTTTTCATTCTTCTACCTCCTTATATAATTCACGCACATCTTTCACTGTCTCTGGTGCTGCCTTAAGAAGATCTTTGCACACCTCTTGTGCACTCTTTCCCGCGTAACGTCCCATAACTACTTCCATCATCAACGGAAGATTGATTCCAGTTACGTGGTAGAGATCGTATTCTGACATTAAAGAAATTACCGTATTAAACGGACTTCCATAAAACAGATCTGTTAATATAAGGACTTCTTCTCCTTCTGATGTCTGTTCAATACTCTCTCTGATCTTCTCTCTCAAAGTATCCACTGATTCTTCTGGTTCAAGCCCAAATGCCTCAAGGTCTTCCTGTTCCCCTGCGATCATCTGTGCTGTATCCACAAGTCCTCTTGCATAACTTCCATGAGATACCACGATTACCTTCATCAACTTTCCTCTCTTCTCTCTCATCACATCTTGTCTGTTACGGCAAATTTGATTAATTTGGTTTGTAAGAACTCTTTAAGCTTACGATTCTATTAAATACCATGTGTTCTTTTGTAGAATCTTTGGAATCTAAACAGAAATATCCTGTTCTCATAAACTGGAAACTGTCTTCCTTATCATATTTCTCTAACTCAGGTTCTACATATGCTTCCTTGATCACAGTCAGTGAATTTGGATTCACATTGATACTTCCATCTTCATTATATACACCTTTTTCTTCATCTACAATATTTTCATACAGACGAATTTCTGCTTTTTTCGCAGTTGGTACAGATACCCAGTGGATCGTTCCGCGGACCTTTCTTCCATCCGGACTGTTTCCTCCTCTGGATTCTGGATCATATGTCGCATATACACAGGTTACATTGCCGTCCACATCTACATCATATCCTGTACATGTCACAAAATATGCATTCATCAGACGCACTTCATTACCTACATATAAACGACGGTATTTCTTAGGCTTTTCAATCTTGAAATCTTCTCGTTCGATATATAATTCTCTTGAAAATGGTACCTGTCTTGTTCCCATCTCTTCGTTTTCCTGATTATTTGGAACGTCAACGAGTTCTCCTTCTCCTTCTGGATAGTTTGTGATCACCAGTTTGATCGGATCTAAAATCGCTGCCATACGTGGACGTTTTAATTTCAGATCATCACGGATGCAGTATTCAAGCATCGCTGAATCTACAGAGCTGTGGCTCTTTGCAACCCCGACAAGTTCCATAAACTTCTTGATGGATTCTGGTGTATATCCTCTTCTTCTAAGTGCTGATAATGATACCAGACGTGGATCATCCCATCCATCTACGATTCCATCTTCTACCAGTTTCTTGATATAACGTTTTCCTGTAACAACATTTGTCAGATATAACTTCGCAAATTCGATCTGTTTTGGTGGATTCTCAAATTCGCATTCGTTAACAACCCAGTCATACAGTGGTCTGTGATCTTCAAATTCCAGTGTACAGATAGAGTGTGTTACCCCTTCAAATGCATCCTCTAATGGATGAGCAAAATCGTACATTGGATAAATACACCATTTGTTTCCTGTATTGTGATGTTCCATTCTTGCGATACGATAAAGAATTGGATCCCTCATGTTGATATTTCCAGATGTCATATCGATCTTGGCACGAAGAACTTTGCTTCCATCTGGGTATTTTCCTTCCTTCATCTCGCGGAATAACTGTAAGTTCTCTTCTGGTGTACGGTCACGGTATGGACTGTTCTTTCCAGGTTCTGTTAAAGTTCCTCTGTATTCTCTGATCTGTTCAGCATTCAGATCACAGACATATGCTTTTCCCTTCTTGATCAGGAATTCTGCACATTCATACATCTTGTCAAAGTAGTTGGAAGCATAATAGATATGTTCGTGATAATCTGCTCCTAACCATTCTACGTCCTCTTTAATAGAATTTACATATTCTTCCTTCTCTTTTGTTGGGTTTGTATCATCAAAACGGAAATGGAAATCTCCGCCATATTCCTGAGCCAGTCCATAGTTTAATAAGATAGATTTTGCGTGTCCGATATGAAGATATCCATTTGGTTCTGGTGGAAATCTTGTAACTACCTTCTTGCAATGCCCTTCTTCTATATCTTTTTCTATGATCTGTTCGATAAAATTCTTAGAAATCGTTTCTTCCATGTCTTCCTCCATATAGTTTTTTCTATTCTGATTATAATGTATCTTCTATACACTTGCAATCATATAATTTCTGTATCATTGTGAAATACAGATAATCCTTCTATATAAGATCTAATGCCTCCATGACATTTGAAACTCCTACAAGTCTCATGTCTGTCTGGACCTTGATCTGATCTACATTCGCCTGAGGCAGAATGCATCGTTTAAATCCTAGTTTCTGTGCTTCTTTGATCCTTGCTTCTCCACCTGATACGGCTCTTACTTCTCCTACCAGACCAACTTCTCCAAAAATGATCGTATCTTCTAAGATCGGCCGGTTCTTATAACTCGATGCAATTGCCATAATAATACCAAGATCGATCGCTGGTTCGCCAAGTTTCATACCTCCAGCCAGATTCACATACGCATCACAGCCGCCAAGCTGCAGTCCAACTCTCTTCTCAAGCACTGCCATCAAAAGATTCACCCTGTTATAATCAATTCCAACAGCCGTTCTTCTTGGCATCTGAAAGCTTGTTGGTGATACCAATGCCTGAATCTCGATCAGAATCGGTCTTGTCCCTTCCATGGAACATACAACAACGGATCCTGACGCATCAAGGGGTCTTCCATTGAGCATCGTCTTTGACGGATTCTCCACTTCTACAAGTCCATTGTTACACATCTCAAACACACCAATCTCGTTCGTGGATCCAAAACGGTTTTTGACACCTCTTAAGATTCTGTATGCCGCTTCTCTTTCCCCTTCAAAATAAAGGACCGTATCTACCATATGCTCAAGTGTTCTTGGTCCTGCAACCACTCCTTCTTTGGTCACATGTCCTACGATAAAAACTGCGATATTATTCTCTTTCGCAACTCTCATCATCGCTGCAGTTACTTCTCTTACCTGAGACACACTGCCTGCTGCCGAGGAAAGATCCTCGCTGTACATTGTCTGAATCGAATCAATCACCGCAAATTCTGGTTTCGTCTTTAAGATTGCATTCGTGATCGCATCAAGATCTGTCTCACAATACAGAAGCATCTCTTCTTCAAATGTTCCGATCCTCTCTGCTCTCATCTTGATCTGATGCATAGATTCTTCCCCAGAAATATACAAAACCTTACGTTTGCTGTTCGCAAGATTCCTGCATACCTGTAATAATAACGTGGATTTCCCGATTCCCGGATCTCCTCCGACCAACGATAGGGAACCTTTGACGATCCCGCCGCCTAACACACGGTCCAGTTCATGAATCCCTGTTGGAATCCGCTCTTCATTCTCTACTGTTACCTCGGATATATTCATAGGAGAGGCAGAAGTCTTTAAAGACTTCGCCCCTCCTTTTTTCGTTTCTGTAACTTTCTCTTCTGTAAAAGTATTCCACTGCTTACAGGCAGGACACTGCCCCATCCACTTGGAAGACTCATGACCACACTGGCTGCAAAAATAAACTGTCTTTTGTTTTGCCATTGGTGCTCCTTTATGTTACTACTGTTTCTTTACACGAACAGCTGCTGCTGTTCCCTCGCTTAACTCAACACTCAGAGTTAATTTTCCTCCAAGATTTGCTTTCATCATTCCTACATTCGTATTATCAATAAAAACTTTATATTCCTGTCCGGCTTCTACTTCTAAAGTAACCTGGACATCAGATGAAGATTCAATCTCAAATGCAACTCCATCTGTTGTTGCAACAAAGTTATGTACTGCTGAACCTGGAACTGATTCAAAGATCAGCTGTCCGTTCTTGTCCAGTTTTGTCATTGTCTTGAAAGTCTTGATCTTATAGATATCTCCTTCAAACTGGATATCTCCTTTCTTCGCTTTCTGTGCTAATGTATAGTCACCAAAGCTAAGTGTTCCATTGTCTTCGCTGCGGAATAATTCAGTTACCACTGCCATTGTCTTTTCCTCCTAATATATGTTTCGGTCGTCGTATGTATATTATAATATATTTCAGTATTATTTACTAGTTTTCCTTTACCGAAAAAGTAAGTTTTTTATCTTTTTTACCAATCGTCATCGTCTGTCCATTCGTAAGGGTTCCTTCTAAGATCTTATCTGCCAGTACATCTTCAATCTCATTCTGGATGATCCTTCTTAATGGTCTTGCCCCATAATTCTCATCATATCCCTTATCTGCTAACAGATCCATCGCACCAGATGTGATCTTTAATGTGATCTGATGTTCGCTTAATAAACGGGCTCTCAATTCATCCATAAATAATTTTGCGATCTTCTTAACTTCTTCCTTTGTAAGGACGGCAAATACGATCGTCTCATCAATTCGATTTAAAAACTCTGGGCGAAAGATCTGTTTCACTTCTTCCATAACACCCTTTTTCATACGTTCATGAGTCTTGGCTTTATCTGTATCATCCATAGAAAATCCTAAATGTTTTGGTGCAATGATACGGTTTGCACCTGCATTGGAAGTCATAATGATAACAGTATTCTTAAAGTCGACTTTTCTTCCATTGGAATCTGTAATATGTCCGTCATCTAATACCTGAAGCAGAATATTAAATACATCAGGATGAGCTTTTTCGATCTCATCAAAAAGAAGGACAGAGTAAGGATGTCTTCGAATCTGTTCACTCAGCTGTCCGCCTTCTCCAAATCCAACATATCCTGGAGGAGATCCGATGATCTTTGATACACTGTGCTTCTCCATATATTCAGACATATCCACACGGATCAGATCTTCTTCTCTTCCAAATAAAGCTTTTGCTAATGTCTTTGACAACTCTGTCTTACCAACTCCTGTTGGCCCTAAAAATAAGAATGATCCGATCGGACGGTTTGGACTCTTAAGACCGACTCTGCTTCTCTTCACAGCTTTGGCAACTGCATTGACCGCTTCATCTTGCCCGATCACATGTTTGTGAAGTTCTTTCTCTAAATGTCTTAATCGTTCCATATCTCCCTTTGTAAGCTGTGTTACTGGAATCTGTGTCCATAAAGAAACGACTTCTGCGGCATCCTCTGTTGTCAATTCTGGAATCTCATTTTGCTTCTTCTGATTTCTCTTCATCTTACGTTCCAGAGATTTCTCAAGTTTGTTCTTCTCTTTCTTAAGCTCTCTTGCTTCTGTAATATCTCCATCAGAAAGCGCTGCTTCGATCTTCTCTATGATCTCCCTGATCTCCTTGCGTTCTTTCTTAAAACCTGCATGACTTCCAAGCTGTTCCATTCGTTTCCTTGCACAGGCTTCATCTAACAGATCGATGGCTTTATCTGGCAGAAAACGATCACTGATATATCGATCAGAAAGAGAGGCGATCGCCTCTGCCACATCTTCTGATACCAGGATCCTATGATAATCTTCAAAACGATGTTTGATCCCTTTTAAGATCGTGATCGTTTCTTCTACGGTTGGTTCTTTCACTCTGACTGGTTGGAATCTTCGAACTAATGCTGCATCTTTTTCAAAATATTTTGTATATTCTTCACTCGTTGTCGCACCGATCAGCTGAAAATCTCCTCTTGCCAATGCTGGTTTTAAGATATTAGATGCATCCATAGCTCCCTCAGAACCTCCAGCTCCAATGATCGTATGAATCTCATCGATAAACAAAATAATAGAATCATCCTGTGTTGCTTCGGTTACGATGCGTTTCATTCGTTCTTCAAATTCTCCACGGAATTTCGTTCCAGCAATCACTTTCGTAAGGTCTAAGGACAAAATCCTCTTATTCTTAAGAATTCTTGGCATATTGCCTTCGGCGATCCTTTGCGCAAGGCCTTCAACAATCGCTGTTTTACCAACCCCTGGATCACCGATCAGACATGGATTATTCTTTGTCCTTCTGCAAAGGATCTGCATCAGACGTTCCATCTCACTTTCACGTCCGATCATCGGATCAAGCTTCCCAAGCATTGCTTTCTCTGTCAGATCTGTACTATACTGAAGCAGCATATATTCTCCTGCTCCATCTTCCATATCACCGCCATCAGAGATCGCTTCATTATATTCATTCTTCGCACTTCTGAAATCAATTCCTGCAGTAACTAAAATATCTGTATAGATTCCTTCGGATGAAATCTTATGATCTTCCAGAAAACGGAATGCTTCATTATCTCCATCTTTGATCATCGCCATCAAGATATGTTCTGATCCGATCGCTTCACACCCGTATTTCATTGCAAGTTCTCCTGCAATTTCTAACAGGTATTCTGTCTTCGGAGTATCCATTACCGTTCTTCTTCGGTCTTTTGGCATCTTTGACTTCTCTTTGATCGCTTCTTCTATTAATTCTCTTGTCACTCCGTGCATCTTGAGCACTTCACTTGCAAGAGATCCGTCTGCCCCATAAAGTCCTAGCAGAACAAAAATACTGCTGACATCTTTAAATCCAAGATATCCAGCAATCTCTCGTCCTTCATTCAATGCTTTGGAGGCATATTTTGTAAATGGTAATCGGTTCATAATTCCTCCTGTTATTACTTTCTGTCTAATTTCTGGTACATATCATGAATCAACCGGTTCATCTCGTCTTCTGTAACTCCTTTACAGACAGCTTCTGCAACTAACATCCTTAAATTCTCCTGAATGCTTGCTAATTCCTGCTGTTTTTCCAAAGTTTCAACACTTATGACTGCACCTTTTCTTCGGTCTAGTTTCAGGTATCCTTCTTCTCTTAAGATCGCATAGGCTTTGTTCACCGTGTGCATGTTCACTCCAAGCACCTGTGCTAACTGCCGGACAGATGGAAGTGATTCTCCATCAGCAAATTCTGCACATGCGATTCCCATAATGATCTGATTTCTTAACTGTACATAGATTGCCTCGTCACTATTGAAATCAATCTCCAGTATCATTGTGCAACCCTTCTTTCCTCTTTCGAAATTTACAACTTATCTATGATATTTTGTTATACATAGACTATAATATAAAGCACAGTCTGTCAAGAGCTTCTCTTCCAGATGATAAAGAAAAAGATGCAGTGTAAAAAACTACATCTTTCTCGTCTATTTTTCATTCAGATCTAAAATTCTTTGATTTGCACTTCCTCGGAATTTTAATGTGATATCTTTCTGGGATTCGATAAACTGTCCATCAACTAGCGTATCAATATAAGATAACATCTCTTCCGTAAACTGTGTGTATACTTTACCACCTTCGAGCAAATCCTTGTCATAAGTATATCCTGTATAGCACCAGATATTCTTCTTTGGATAATTTTCTTTGATCTCTTTTAATAATCTAACCAGTTCTTCCTGATTCTCCGGTTCAAATGGTTCCCCTCCAAGAAGCGAAAAACCTTCAATATAATCTGGCTTTAACAATTCCATGATATGATCTTTTGTCTCCGTCGTAAATGGCTTTCCATAACAAAAGTCCCATGTCTCCTTATTAAAGCATCCTGGACAATGATTTCGGCAGCCTGATACGAATAAGCTGACTCTGACTCCTGGTCCATTCGCAATATCACATTTTTTAATTTCTCCGTAGTGCATATGATCTCCTCTGTCATCGTGTCTTATAAATGAAGGACTCGATCCTTGATCTCCTGTGTACGTCCCTGATTCCAGAACTGTGTTCCGATATATCCACAAGTACGTCTTGCAACAAACATATGATCCTGATCTGTATTTCCACAGTTTGGACATTCCCAGATCAGCTTTCCTGATTCATCTTCTTTGATCTGAATCTCTCCGTCGTATCCACAGCATTCACAGTAATCACTCTTTGTATTTAACTCTGCATACATGATGTTATCGTAAATAAATTTCATCACAGATAAGACGGCTGGAATATTATCCTGCATGTTTGGTACTTCAATGTAGCTGATCGCTCCGCCTGGAGATAATTTCTGGAATTCTGACTCAAATGCCAGTTTGCTGAATGCATCGATCTCTTCTGTTACATGAACATGATAGCTGTTTGTGATGTAGTTCTTATCTGTAACTCCCGGAATGATACCAAAACGTTTCTGTAAGCATTTTGCAAACTTGTAAGTTGTTGATTCCATTGGTGTTCCGTATACAGAATAGCTGATGTTCTCTGCTGCCTTCCATTCATTACATTTATCATTTAATTTCTGCATAACTTTTAATGCAAATTCTTTTCCTTCATCGGATGTATGAGACTTGCCTGTCATGCGAACACACATCTCATAAAGTCCTGCATATCCAAGGGAAATCGTGGAATATCCATCGTATAATAACTTATCGATCTTCTCGCCTTTCTTCAGTCTCGCAAGCGCTCCATGTTGCCAAAGGATCGGCGCAACATCAGATACCGCTCCCTTTAATCTCTCATGGCGACATCTTAATGCTCTGTGGCACAATTCCAGTCTCTCTTCTAAGATGTCCCAGAATTTATCCATATCTCCATTAGAACTGCATGCGACATCAACCAAGTTGATCGTTACAACACCCTGATTAAATCTTCCATAGAACTTATGACTTCCATCTGCATTTCTCTGGGAATCTTCAACCGTTAAGAAGGATCTGCATCCCATGCAAGGATATACTTCACCATTTTTCAGTTCTCTCATCACTTTCGCTGAGATATAGTCTGGAACCATGCGTTTTGCTGTACATTTTGCAGCTAATTCTGTCAGATGCCAATACTTGGAATCTGGTGTGATGTTATCATCATCTAATGCATAAATAAGTTTTGGGAAGGCTGGAGTGATCCAGACTCCTTTTTCATTCTTAACACCCTGAATTCTCTGTTTCAGGACTTCTTCGATCACAAGAGCCAGATCGTCTCTTGTCTGTCCTTCTGGTACTTCGTCAAGATACATAAAGACTGTGACAAATGGCGCCTGTCCATTACATGTCATTAAAGTTACCAGCTGATACTGGATCGTCTGGATTCCCTGTTTGATCTCATCATACAGACGCATCTCTGTAATCTTGTCGATGATCGCATCATCCATAGATTCTCCGATCACTTTACGTTCCTTCACGACATTCTTACGCAGCTTCTTTCGACTGATGTCTACAAATGGTGCTAAATGTGCTAATGTAAAAGACTGTCCTCCATACTGGTTGCTTGCAACCTGAGCAACGATCTGTGTTGTCACATTACATGCTGTAAAAAATGAATGTGGTTTCTCGATCAATGTCTCACTGATCACCGTTCCATTCTGAAGCATATCTTCCAAGTTGATCAGATCACAGTTATGTTCTCTCTGTGCAAAATAGTCAGAATCATGAAAATGGATGATTCCTTCTTCATGAGCACGAATGATCTCATTTGGCAGAAGGACACGTTTACTTAAGTCTTTGCTGACTTCTCCTGCCATATAATCTCTCTGCGTGGAATTGATCACTGGGTTCTTATTCGAATTCTCCTGATTTACTTCCTCATTAATATTATCAAGTAAAGAAAGAATTCCATCATCGGTCGTATTTGATTTTCTTCTCAGTTCTCTCTTAAAACGGTATCTTACATACTTCTGGGCAACTTCATATCCTCTCATCTCCATGATTCCTGTCTCGACCATATTCTGGATGTCTTCTACATTCACCGCATGAGAAGAGTTTGCTACCTGATCTGCAACCTTCTCTGCGATCGCCATGATCTGATACTGATTCATCTGATGGATCTTTGTTACCTCTTCATTCGCCTTCGTGATCGCATTGATGATCTTATTGAGATCAAAGGTTACCTCCTCACCGTTTCTCTTGATAATCTTTGTTTTTACATCACCATTCATAGTTTCTCCCTCATTTATATAAAATTACAAGATTCTGTGTGTTTCCATTTTCTGGCACAAAATCTTGTTGTCGTTCTACTAATCAGCACTATATCTTGTGCCATTGCCTTTATTATATTACACTCTTTTTCATAAAAAAGAAAGAGCTAATTTTTCATTTTAGAGAATATGAAGATGCTCAAACAGAATCTTAAATCCCAAAAGTATCAGTATTATGCCACCTGCGAGCTCTGCCTTGGATTTATATTTTGTTCCAAAAATATTTCCGATTTTTACTCCTACAAATGAAATCAAGAAAGTACAGACTCCAATCATCAACGCTGCGGATACAATATGCACATTTAAAAAGGCAAATGTGATCCCAACTGCTAATGCATCGATACTTGTCGCAACAGCAAGCATGAACATTTCTTTCACTGCGATCGAATCATCTGCCTGTTCTTCATCATTTGATAATGCTTCTTTGACCATATTGATTCCGATCAGCCCAAGAAGCACAAATGCGATCCAATGGTCGATCGATGTGATCTGGTCTTTAAACTGTGTTCCAAGGAAAAATCCGATTGTTGGCATCAGTGCCTGAAATCCTCCAAACCATAAACCAACAATGATCCCTTTTTTCAAAACTTTTTCTCTCATCGCCAGTCCTTTGCAGATAGAAACAGCAAATGCATCCATTGCCAATCCAACAGCCAGTGTTAATAACGTAAGTAAATCCATAAAAACGTCCTCCATATCGTAAGTTTTTCATATTATAGGGGATTCCATCGGAATTTCCTATGATATGAAAAAGACCCACAGACGAAAGCCTTGTTATAAACAAAAGCTTATCGTCTGTGAGTCTCGTTAATTAAGACAGCACCAGATGTCGTTCATCATTATGTTGATACTGTCACAGATTCTCTGCTAACTACTCCCTCACGGAAATATCTATAAGATCATACCGGATGTGCTTCCGGCAAAATGTGCCTATGTATCATATCTCAACTGAGAATCTTTGTCAATATCTTTCCTTTAATTTTTGATTACGCTTTTCAAGATCTAACAGGTATTCTTTCATTTCCAGACCACCTGCATATCCTGTCAGTGAACCGTTCATTCCGATCACTCTGTGACATGGAACAACGATCACGATCGGATTCCTGTTATTCGCCATGCCAACAGCTCGACATCCTTTTGGAATCCCTACTGATTCCGCAATGTCTTTGTAAGTACAAGTTTCCCCATATGGAATCTTCTCCAATGCTTTCCATACTTTGATCTGAAATTCTGTTCCATGATAAGAAAGTTTCAGGTCAAACTTCTTTCTCCGTCCATCAAAATACTGTGATAATTGCAGTGCTGCTTCCCTGATCAATTCTGTATTCTTCTTCTCGCCTTCTAATATCTTCGTCCCAAAATATATCCCGCAAATGCCATGCCCATCTTCCTCAATCGTTAAATTACCGATTGGAAAACTATAATCATAATAGTACCTCATATGACAATCCTCCTAAAAATAGGTATACCATATTCTTCCATGGTTGGCAAGGACTAACTTGACATGTACATATTTCTTGCGTACAATGAAAAGAACTGTATAAAAATGAACAGATATTTATTTTAGGAGGAATTTTCATTGGACCCCAGTATGATATTACAGATAATCGCAATTATCATTTTATTACTGCTTTCTGCTTATTTTTCATCTGCAGAAACAGCGCTTACAACCGTCAATCCACATAGTATGCGTGCCATGGCAGAAGATGGCAATAAAAAAGCTGCTATTGTTTTAAAATTGATCGAGAATCCAAGCCAGATGCTTTCCAGCGTCTTAGTCGGAAATAACCTTGTGAATATTTCATTAACATCCCTTACTACAACGATCGCTATTCGTATCTTTGGAAGCATGGGAGCCGGAATCGCAACTGCTGTGATCACAGTACTTGTATTGATCTTTGGTGAGATCACACCAAAGACTTTTGCAACGATCAATAATACAAAACTTGCTCTAAGCTATGCTTCCAGCATTTATCTGATCACAAAATTACTGACACCGGTTGTTTACATTATCAACAAACTTTCTACAGCGATCCTTATCATCTTGCGGATCGACTCTAAACAATCCAAACGTATCATGACTGAACGTGAACTTCGTACGATCGTTGATGTCAGCCACGAAGAAGGCGTTATCGAAGAATCTGAGAAAGATATGTTAAACAACGTTTTTGATTTTAAGGAATCTCTTGCCAAGGATATTATGATCCCGCGAATTGATGTAACTTTTGTGTCTGTAGATGCTTCTTATGATGAAGTTCTTGATATTTTCCGCGAGGCCGGTTATTCTAGACTTCCTGTTTATGAAGGAAGTAAAGATCATGTTGTTGGTATTGTTTATTTTAAGGATGTTTATTTCTACCGCAGCCAGCACAGAGGCGAGATCTTTCATTTGAAAGATGTTCTGCGTAAGCCGTTCTTTACGTATGAAACTCAGAAAGTATCAAGCCTTCTTGCACAGATGCGTGAAAAATCTGTTAGTTTCTCCATTGTTTTGGATGAATATGGAGTGACTGCAGGTCTTATTACTCTAGAAGATATCGTTGAAGAGATTTTTGGAGAACTGCGTGATGAATATGATGATTCTGAGGAAGAAACTTTCAAAAAATTATCCGATGGATCTTATATGGTATCCGCTTCTTTAAAGCTTGATGATCTTGATGATCTGCTTGACGTAGACCTTGATTCTGAGGATTATGATTCTCTTGGCGGATATATCATCGAACTGCTTGATCATCTGCCTTCAGAGGGCGAAACTGCAGAAGATGAACATTTTCTTTTTAAAGTTGTTTCCGTTGATAAGAACCGTATGGAAACAATTCATATCATTCCAAAAGAGCAGTAAAAAAAGAACCTTGCTTTTTCTTGCAAGGTTCTTTTTTTGTACTCTTATTTGAAATATTCTACTCCGGATTCGAAGATCTTCTGATCTTTCTGTCCGTAAATATTGATTCCTACATAGCTGTCACGACGTTCTGAATGTCCCATCTTACCAAGGACTCTTCCGTCTGGACTTGTGATACCTTCAATCGCATGGTAAGAACCATTTGGATTGAATTCTTCATTCATTGTAGGATCACCATTGAGGTCAACATACTGTGTTGCTACCTGTCCATTTTCAAACAGTTTCTGGATCACATCTTCATCTGCTACGAATCGTCCTTCTCCATGAGATACTGGTATACTGAAAATATCATCTACATGTACATTGTTAAACCATGGTGACAGATTAGAAGCGATTCTTGTATAAGCAACCTTAGAAATATGACGACCAATGCGGTTTGTTGTCAGTGTAGGTGATTTTGCATTCTGTTCTACGATCTTACCTTCTGGAACAAGTCCTAATTTGATCAGGGCCTGGAATCCGTTACAGATACCAAGTGCCAGTCCATCACGGTTATTTAACAGATCCATGACTGCTTCTTTTAATTTTTCATTTCTAAATGCTGTTGCAAAGAATTTTGCAGATCCATCTGGTTCATCACCGGCACTGAATCCACCTGGGAACATGATGATCTGAGATTCTTTGATCGCTTTTTCAAAAACTTCCACTGAATCACGGATTCCCTGTGCATCTAAGTTCTTAAATACCTTTGTGATCACGTTCGCTCCTGCACGTTCAAATGCTTTCGCTGAATCATATTCACAGTTTGTTCCTGGGAATACTGGAATAAATACATTTGGTTTTGCAACTTTATTCTTGCATACGTAAATATTTCCTTTTATATAGTGTCTTGTTGTATCAACGATGCTCTGATCTCCTTCAGATCTTGTTGGGAATACTTTCTCTAATGGTTTCTTCCATGTATCGATCGCTTCTTCTAATGTTACAACTTCGTCACCAAATACAAATTCATGTTTGTCTGTAACCTCACCTAACATTAATCCTGGAATCGCAAGTTTATGAACATCTCTTGTGCTCATTTCAACAACAAATGATCCAAACTTAGGATCTGTTAAGTCTTTTAATTCTACTTCTTCATCGAAGATCACACCTAATTTATTACCAAATGCCATCTTGGCAACTGCTTCTAAGGCTCCTCCGCCGCCAATTGCATATGCAGATTTGATAATTCCATCTTTGATCAGTTTTGTAATACGTTTGTATACTTTCTTCACTTCAGAATAGATTGGAAGATTGTATGCATCTGTTGGGATACAGATACGGATCAGACGGTTTCCTGCTCTCTTAAGTTCTGGTGTGATAACATCTGTTGTCTTCGCTACATCGACTGCAAAAGATACCAGTGTTGGTGGTACATCAATGTCATTGAATGTTCCAGACATACTGTCCTTTCCACCAATCGATGCAAGTCCAAATCCCATCTGTGCCTGATATGCACCAAGCAGTGCTGCAACCGGCTGTCCCCAGCGTGTCTTATCTTCTCCAAGACGCTTAAAGTATTCCTGGAATGTCAGGCGGATATTGCTATAATCTCCACCAGTAGCCACGATCTTCGCGATAGATTCTGTGATCGCATAAACTGCTCCATGGAATGGGCTCCATTTGGACAGATATGGATCAAATCCATAACTCATCATTGTGACTGTATCGCATTCTCCTTTCAATACTGGAAGTTTTGCGACCATTGTCTGAATTGGTGTCATCTGGTATTTTCCACCATATGGCATTGTAACTGTTGCTGCTCCGATAGAGCTGTCGAATCTCTCTACGAGACCTTTCTGTGAACATACATTAAGATCAGATAATGTATTCTTGCACACTTCTTCAAATGTACCTGTCTCGTCTTTGCGGTTAAAGTAAGATTCTACACGGTGAGGGATCTCTACAAATACTTCTGTTTCCTGATGTGCTCCGTTTGTATCAAGGAAAGCTCTTGAGATATTAACGATCTCTTTTCCTCTCCATTTCAGTACTAATCTTGGATCTTCTGTTACAACAGCAACTTCTACAGCCTCTAAGTTCTCTTCTGCAGAGTATGCAAGGAACTGATCTACGTCTTTTGGATCTACAACAACAGCCATACGTTCCTGAGATTCAGAAATCGCTAATTCTGTTCCATCAAGTCCTGCATATTTCTTAGGTACTTTATCAAGATCTACAACCAGACCATCTGCAAGTTCTCCGATCGCTACGGAAACTCCACCTGCACCAAAGTCGTTACATTTCTTGATCAGACGGCTGACTTCTTCTCTTCTGAATAATCTCTGGATCTTACGTTCTGTTGGTGGATTACCTTTCTGAACTTCAGCTCCACATGTCTCGATAGATTCTTCTGTATGAACTTTAGATGATCCTGTTGCTCCTCCACAACCGTCACGTCCTGTTCTTCCACCTAATAAGATGATGATATCTCCTGGGTCAGAGTTCTCTCTGATCACGTTCTTTCTAGGTGCTGCACCCATAACGGCACCGATCTCCATACGTTTTGCAACATAGTCTGGATGATATACTTCATTAACATATCCTGTTGCAAGACCGATCTGGTTTCCGTAAGAACTGTATCCATTCGCAGCTTCATTTACAATCTTATACTGTGGTAATTTACCTTTTAATGTGTCTTTTAATGGAACTGTTGGATCAGCAGCACCTGTAACACGCATTGCCTGATATACATAAGAACGTCCTGATAATGGGTCACGGATCGCTCCTCCAAGACATGTTGCCGCTCCACCAAATGGTTCGATCTCTGTTGGATGGTTATGTGTCTCATTCTTGAAACTGATCAGCCATTCTTCTTCCTTACCATCAATTTCTACTGGTACAACAATGCTGCAGGCGTTGATTTCATCGCTTTCTTCCATATTGTCAAGAATTCCATCTTTTTTAAGACGTTTCATCGCCATTAATGCCATATCCATTAAGCAGACATATTTGTCATCACGGTCTTTGTACATCTCTTCAAAGTCATCCATGTAAGAATAATATGCTTCTTCTAATGGTGCACGATAGAATCCATCCTGGAATCCAATGCTTGTAAGTTCTGTGGAGAATGTTGTATGACGACAGTGATCTGACCAATAAGTATCCAATACACGGATCTCTGTCATGGAAGGATCTCTCTTTTCTTCTCCTTTATAATAATTCTGGATATGAAGGAAATCTTTGAATGTCATAGCAAGATTTAGAGAATCATATAATTCTTTAAATTTGTCTTCTTCCATATCTTTGAATCCATCCAGAATCTTAACATCTGCTGGTTCTTCAAAATCCATCACTAATGTCTCTGGTTTGTCTGCAGCTGCCTCTCTTGAGTCAACTGGGTTGATGCAATATTCTTTGACTGCTTCTAACTGTTCGTCAGTTAAGTCACCTTTTACAACATAAGTTGTTGCACTTCTGATCAGGGCATCTTCGTCCTCATTCAACAGTTTCACACACTGCTGTGCAGAATCTGCTCTCTGATCGAACTGACCTGGCAGAAACTCAACGCTGAAAGATATTTCCCCATCGGCAAGTGGTAATGTCTCTTCATACACATCGTCAACTGGTGGTTCACTAAATACTGTAACCAGTGCTTTTTCATAACTTGCATCGGATAGATTCTCGATGTCATAGCGGACAAGGACACGAACAGATTCGACATCCAGTCCAAGATACTGCTTCAATGATGCATGCAGCTCTTTTGCTTTTACTGCGTAGTCTTTTTTCTTTTCAACATAGACTCTTCTAACTTCTCCCATGATTTCCTCCCATTTATTCATGTAGTTTCTTAATCACCTGAAATGCAGATGCATTTTCCAAAATCGTTGGCTGATCCTCGGCATAGAATATGATCCCATCTGCCGTTGAACGGATCTCTGATAAAATCTCTCCATTATATGGATTAATGACTTCACCAAGCAGCTGACCTCGGTTAACTTCCTCATTGATCGTCACAAAACGTCTTAGGAATCCCGGAGCACTTGCTTTGACGGATACAAGATCCTCTTCTTCTATAATACTCGCAATATACCCGTTATGGCAATTATATTTTAAAATACCCATTCGAGTCAAGAAGCGAAGCACGGCAGATACAGCCTTCCTGGCCAGATTCACATCGATATTATCTGTTTCCCCAGAATATACCGAAAATGCATCCGTCCCATTGATCTGCCAGTTATAAGTTAATGTCTTTTTATCAAAATTTCGTTGTTTGCTTGTTAATACATAAGGCAGCCCGAACAGACTTGCAAGGCTGGTGCTTTCTTTTCCTGTTGCAGGCATTCGCACATGTGGCACAAAATCCCCGCTTCTGAAAAATGATGCAAAATGGATTCCATAGCGGAATCCTTTAACCCGTTCAAATAAATGTGCTGCCAGACGGCTTGTTGGTTCCCCGTCAAAATTCCCAGGAAACTGACGGTTGATATCACTGTTATCAGATACCCAGTATTTCATTCCGACATTCATTGAAAAATTATTCACACATGGAATGACCAGAATCTGATTATCTCCAACGATCGCACCACTGTTCTCCAGTTCTTTTAAACGTTTGACTAACTGAGAACAAATATATAACTGCTGATATTCATTTCCACGCATTGCTCCAACAATACATGCCGCTGGTTCTGATCCTTCACTTTGTTTTCCAAAGAGATATCCTTCGATCTTAAACTCATCTCTTAAGTAATTTCCTGAGGAATATATGATTTCTTTTTTCATAGTGCATTCCCTCCGATCACTCTGGCTACCAAGGACCCTTCCGTTACACTTGGATGTTCTCTTAATGTCATCAAAATACCATCGGTTGGGGCAACCACTTCTTCTTCCGTTGCTCCCATTAAAGGATTCTGTACGATCCCTATGATCTCGCCTTTCTTTACCGGATCCTTTAATCGCTTGTAAGAAACAAACAATCCACTGGATTCACAATTTAAATAAAAGATCTGGTGTTCGTGGATAAACGGAACCTTTGTTTTGCCTTGAACCTTTCCCTTCCAGATACCAAGTTCTGCCATCACCGAAAAAATTCCATCTATGATCTGGCGGCAGTACTCGTAACGGATACGAAATGCTGCACCGGATTCCGTAACCATAGTTGGGATTCCCATCTGGTTTAAAGTGAAAGCTAAACTTCCTTCATTCACTGTCTGAGAAGGATGGATCCAGACAAGATCCGTATTCATATATTTTGACAGATGAAGTAATGTCTCATCGTAATCGTTATTTAAACGTACTTGAGGAACTTCCTGCAAAAAGATATTACTAGAATGAATATCAATGCAACAGGATGCTCCTTTGATATCTTCGATCAATTTAGCTGCTGTATAATCTTCCAGACCTCCATTGATGTCTCCTGGAAATGCACTGCTGTAATCGATATCTGAGATTGGTACTGCTCTTGTTCGTGCATCCAGTCCTAATGGATTGACTGCTGGATACACATCGACAATACCTGTCAGATTCTCAAATTCTGCCTTGATCCGGCGAATGATCTCTCCACAGATATACTGTCCGCCAAGCTCATCTCCGTAGATTCCAGACACCAGACAGATTCTCTTCTCCTCTCCAGTCACCACATCCGGCATCAGACGATTTCTTTTGATCCTTAGCATCTCTCCGATCGGAAGTTTTACAGATACGACTGTGTCTATCATATTAAAGCCTCTTTTCTATTGTTTTATCTGTATCGTAAATATTTTATTTTTGACCCTCACGTCTTATTTTGCAAATAACATTTTTAAAATGATCGGTGATAAGAGTGTTGTGACGAGAACCATGATGACTACTGGTGCAAAGAAAACTTCTGATAATAATCCAACAGAAATTCCTTTCTGTGCAACGATCAGTGCAACTTCACCTCGGCATACCATTCCTGCTCCGATCTGTACAGATTCTCTCTTCGTATATTTGCACAACAATGCTCCAAAACCACATCCCGCAATCTTCGAGATCACTGCGATCACACATAAAATGATCGTAAAGATGATCAACGTCTGTGTCATTCCATGAATGTTTACATTCAGACCGATACTTGCAAAGAATACTGGTGTGATCAGCATATACGATAAAACTTCAATCTTGTTGTATATATAAAATCGTTCTGGGAGCCTGCATAAAATGATCCCTGCAAGATATGCGCCTGTGATATCAGCGATTCCAAACACTTCTGCAAGAAATGCAAGTGCTAAGCAAAATGCAAGTGCAAACACCGGAACTCTTCTTCTATGACGTTCAATCTCTGGATTCTTATAAGTAGAAAGCCACTCAAAGAACTTCTTGATCCCAACTCCACCGATAATAGAAATCGCAAAGAATGCTGCCATCTGGATCAAGATCTTAAGGATTGCCTGAATATGGAATCCAGATGCTCCCCCAAGGCTTGTCATAATTGATAATAAAACGATTCCCAAGATATCATCAATGATCGCTGCCCCAAGGATTGCTGTTCCGACTCTTCCTTTTAAATGTCCCATATCCTGTAATGCTTCTACTGTGATACTTACTGAAGTTGCTGTTAGGATCACTCCGATAAAGATCGATTCCATGATATTATTTCCATATATAACGGATAAAACAGCTCCCATGATAAGTGGGATCAATACTCCACATAACGCAATGACGAATGCGGGAATTCCACTCTTCTTCAACTCATCAATATCTGTCTCAAGACCTGCCTGAAACATTAAAACAACTACACCTACTTCAGCCAGATTTAAAACTGAATCTGAAGGACTCACTACATTAAGGACCACTGGTCCTAAAATGATTCCCGCGATCAATGCTCCAACGACTGGCGGCATGTTAAACTTCTTCGACACAAGACTAAAAGACTTGGTCATTGCCAGAATGATTGCGATATCCAGCAAAAACTTATATTCTTCCATTGTTTTACCTCCATTAGTTCGTATCGTATCATACCTGTTTTTTCTTGTCAATTCTTAGACAAAGTGATCTTTTTTTATCCTTTTCTTGCTTTTTTTATGATCCTTTAGTATAGTGGAGAAAAGACTAAGAAAAGAGGTATCAAAATGAGTGAATTTAACGAAGTAGATAATATCATTGAAGAAGAAACTCCTGTGCTACATTTAGAATTAGAAGATGGAACTGAACAAGACTGTGCCGTGATCGCTTTATTCTCTATAGAAGAATTAGATGATCAGGAATATATCGCATTGATCACTGTTGAAGACTTAGAAAGTGATGACGAAGAAGGGGCTTTACTTTTATATCGTTACAACGAAGACCCTGAAGATCCTGATACTTTCAGTCTTGACAACATTGAAACAGACGAAGAATATGAGACAGTCACTGCTGTCTTAGATGAGATCTTAGAAGACGAAGAATAACTCAAAAAAGCCCTTGCATCTTATATGCGGGGCTTTTTTTCATATTGAAGTTTTGTTCGGATCACTTTGTCAAGTTCATAATACTTTTCTTCCAGAGTTTTTCCATTCAGGACACAATCCATTGCCATACCCATGGATTCCAGCATCGTTTCTGTGATCTGATCTCTATACTGTAATAAAATATTCAGGCGCTCATGAAGATCTGTTTCATCTAAGAATTTCAACAGTGGTTCAATGTCTGCTGTTTCTTCTGTCTCATCACATTCATTTTCCTGTGCTGTCACTTCATCAACCAGTTCTGCTTCTGAATCTTGCTCTGTTTCCTTGATTTTTATACCATACTGGTCTCCTGCATTTTCACACAATTCTACTTTCTGAAAACGATATGTCTGTTGCACATCTGGGTATTTTTCATGATCAACTTCACTTAAAAACATCGCAAGTGGTCTTGCATATGTCTTAAACGTTCCATACATTGCCTGATAGACCACCAATGGTTCTTCTGTCTCTGTATGTATTGCAACCGTAACGATCTGATAAAGTTTTCCTTTAAAATGCATATAAAATTCGCCTGCTCTTGGCATCGCTCTATTTTCCATGCAAAACACCTCTTTTCTCCTGACGGCTTCTTAGTTCTTCTACGAACCTTGACGGCCTGCTGTCTTTGTTATAAAGTTTCTTTACTGACAAGATGTGCAGATATTTCTTGGCTCTTGTAACTCCAACGTAAAACAAACGTCTTTCTTCTTCCACGTCTTCTTCTTTCATGGACTTCTTATGTGGGATCACGTCTTCATTGACATCTGGCAAAAAGACACGTTCAAATTCCAATCCTTTGGTGCTGTGCATCGTGCTGACCACAACTCCTTCTTTTTCTTTCTGATTCTCTTTTGACTGGCGGTTTAATTCTTCGGTGTATTCTTTGATATGATCAAACCATGCCTCATATGTATCATAGCCTTTTGCGCTCTCCTGAAGTTCTTCTAATACTTGCGTAAATTCTTCTTCCTGAATCTTGCGAAATCTTGCATATTCTGCTAAATACGCATTGTATCCCACGGATTTTCGGATATAATTGATCGCCATCAACGGAGTCATATTCTTCATGATCCGAAGATCTTCCTTAAAATCTTCTACATATTCATAAAGCCATGGTTTATCTTTGACCTTCTCTAACAGATCATCAAATGACACTTGTGATTCGGTCAGATATTCCCTGCTGATATAACGCTTGGGACGGTTCATGACTCTTAAAAATGTGCTTCTTTTGCGATCTCCCATCGCAAGGTGCATATAATCTATGATATTTTTGGAAATCCAGTGATCAAACAGATTCGGCACTGCATCCTGCATATAAAATGGGATATTGTATGCCATCAATGCAGCGATCAGCTGTCTTGGTCCCTGATTGGTCCGATAAAGGATCGCGATCTGGGATAACGGTGTCTTCTTTGCCATCTCTTCCTTGATCGTGTAAATGATATGCTTATTCTCCTCATAGTGATCTTTAAATGTACGGACCTCAACCATACTTGCAGCATCTTCTCTTGCCTGCATCTTCTTTTCAAAACGTTTTGTATTATAAGAAATGATATCTTCCGCAACCTGTACGATCTCTTCCCCGCAACGATAGTTTCGGTTTAAGATCACCTGTCTGGTATTTTCAAAATCCTTTGAAAAATTTAACATCAGTTCTGGTCTTGCACCTCGAAACTTATAAATAGACTGATCATCATCTCCTACGATAAAGAGGTTCTTTGTCTCTCCTGCTAACATCTTGACGATCTCATACTGAATCTTATTGATATCCTGAAACTCATCGATCAAAATATATGGAAACTTCTGCTGCCATGCTTTTCTGATATCCTCACGCTCTTTTAACAACTCATACGTATAAACCAAAATATCATCAAAATCGATCCAACGGTTCTCATGCAGTTTTTCTTCATATGCCCGGTAAATTTCTTTAAACACTTCATCCCCACAGCACCCACTGTGATAATAGGCAAGAGGGATCATCTGCCCTTTGACTAAGCTGATCTCTTGTATGATCTGACGCATAAAATCTGCTTCATCATCAATCTCCAGCTCATGATCTGTGATGATCTCACGGATAAAGTCATATTTTTTATGTTCCGGCAGAATATTATCTGCACTATAGTGATAGGCATATTTTAAAATCGTAAAAAACACAGAATGAAAGGTTCCAAAAGAAACCGGCAGGGTTTCCCCTGCCAGCCGCCAAAACCGCTCTTTCATCTCATTCGCTGCTGCTCTGGTAAATGTAATGACCAGAATCCGCTGCGGTGGGATCTGATAGTGCGATATCAAATATTGAATTCTCTTTGTGATCACAAGTGTCTTCCCTGAACCTGGTCCTGCAAGTACCATCATCGGTCCATCTTTGTGCATCACTGCTTCTTTCTGTGCCTTGCTCAGCTGGCTATGCAAGTGCTGCCTCCAGTTTCGCGATCGCATCATTGATTCTCTTTAATGATTCTTCTTTTCCCAGAAGTTCCATTAATTCTGTTGCTCCACCTGGTGTCATCTGCTTTCCAGAGACTGCTGTACGAACTGGCCACATTACATAACCATTCTTGTACTCATGTCCTTTTGCAAAAGATACTAACATCTCATATAATGCATCATTTGTAAAATCTTCCTGTGCTTCGATCACTGGATAGATCTCTTTTAATACGGTTAATGAAGTCTCAGGTGTTGTCTTCATCTTCTTATGTTTGTACATCTCTACATCATATTCTGGAACTGCTTCGAAGAAGTCAATGTGTCCCGGAATCTCTGTGAATAACTCAATTCTTGTCTTCACCATAGAAAGGATCTTATCAAAATCCATCTCTCTGTGAATTGTCTCTGTTACATATGGCATAGCAAGTTCTTTGAAACGGTCGAAGTCCATGGCTTTGATATATTCACCATTCATCCATTTGATCTTGTTCATATCAAAGACCGCTGGTGTCTTAGACATATGTTTGTAATCAAAGATCTCTTCTAATTCTTTTAATGAGAAGATTTCCTGTTCTCCTCCTGGGCTCCATCCAAGTAATGCAACGAAGTTTACGATCGTCTCTGGCAAGAATCCCTGCTCGATCAGATCTTCGAAGGAAGAATGACCTTTTCTCTTACTTAATTTGTGATGTTCTTCGTCTGTGATCAGTGGACAATGAATGTATACTGGTTTTTCCCATCCGAATGCATCATATAAACGATTGTACTTTGGTGTAGATGATAAGTATTCATTACCACGAACTACATGTGTGATTCCCATTAAATGGTCATCAACTACGTTTGCGAAGTTGTATGTTGGATATCCATCCGATTTGATCAGGATCATATCATCTAATTCGATATTATCCACTGTGATCTCTCCGTAAATCTCATCAACGAAAGATGTTGTTCCTTCTGTTGGGTTATTCTGACGGATAACATATGGTACTCCTGCGTCTAATTTCGCCTGAACTTCTTCTTTGGATAAGTTTAAGCAATGTTTGTCATAATGACTGATCACAACATCTCCTGATTTTACTTTCAGTGTGTCTAATCTCTCCTGATCACAGAAACAGTAATATGCTTCTCCCTTGTCGATCAGTTCTTTTGCATATTTTAAATAAAGCCCCTGTGCCTGTCTCTCACTCTGAACATATGGTCCGACTCCACCATCGATGTCTGGTCCTTCATCGTGGTTCATTCCGGCTTTCTTAAGGGTATTGTAGATAATCTCTTCTGCCCCTTCTACCTGTCTTTCCTGGTCTGTATCTTCAATTCTTAAAATAAAATCTCCGCCTGCATGACGTGCGATCAGATATGCATAAAGGGCTGTTCTTAAGTTACCTACATGCATACGCCCTGTAGGGCTTGGTGCAAATCTTGTTCTTACTTTGCTCATGATTTCCTCCCATTTGGTTTTAATTCTATCTTTCTATTCTACAAAACTTATCTTTCTTTGTAAAGAAGCAGTCTTATTGATTTTCGTTAATTTATGTTGATTTTTTGAAACAATCCGTCTTAAATCTCATTTAAGATCCTGCTAGCTTCCTCAAATGGCTCTAAGGTTCTCTTTAAGATTCCCTGCGTTGCCGCGATAAAGATTCCATAGTTCACGATCGGAACACCTGCATCTTTGACTCTTGCGATACGGTTTTTCATCTCTCTTCTATTTAAAGTACATCCGCCACAATGAATGACCAGATCATAAGTATCCAGATCTTCAGGGAAAGAGTTTCCACTGCTTGTATGGATATCAAAATCCTTACCTGTATATTGTTTTAACCATCTTGGGATCTTCACCGTTCCGATGTCATCGCACTGTCTGTGATGAGTGCATCCTTCCGCGATCAAGATCTTCGCCCCTTCTTCTAAATGTTCCAAGGCTTTCACTCCTCTGACTTCTTCTTCCAGATCACCTTTATATCTTGCAAACAGAATCGAAAATGAAGTCAGTTTGATATCTTCTGGCACAATCTTTGAGACTTTGCCAAATGCCTGAGAGTCTGTAATGACCAATGCTGGTTTCTTGCCGATCTCTTCTAATGTCTTTTCTAATTCCGTTTCTCTTACAACAATAGAGGCTGCTCCTGCTTCTAAAAGGTCACGGATCGTCTGCTGCTGTGGAAGGATCAGTCTGCCTTTCGGTGCTGCACTGTCGATCGGTACGACTAAGATCACAAAATCATTCGGACAGACCAAATCTCCAACGATCTTTAGCGTGTCATCATCCGTTGGAACCAGTTTCCCAATCTCTTCTTTTAACTCCCAGATCCCTTTTTTATCCTTTGCACTGACAAAGCAGGATTTGTCTTCTTTCCATTCTTGGGCATTGGCAATATCCATCTTATTGTAGACTTTCAGATAAGGAATCTTCCGGTCTTCGATCAAACGTATCATATCTTCTTCAAACTCTGTCATACCAGCTGTAGCATCCATGATCACAAGAGCGATATCTGCCTTCGCCAAGACTTCTTTTGCTTTCTTGACTCGCTTTTCTCCTAATTCTCCTTCATCATCAAGTCCCGGGGTATCGATCATAACTACTGGTCCTAATGGCAGAAGTTCCATTGCCTTGTATACAGGATCTGTCGTTGTTCCTTTGACATCGGATACGATCGCTAATTCCTGATTCGTCATAGCATTGATAACACTTGACTTCCCGGCATTTCGTTTCCCGAATAATGCGATGTGAATTCTGTCTCCTCTTGGTGTTGCATTTAAACTCATATGATTTCCTCCTGTCTGTCTTTATGGATCGTTAACTCTTTCTTTTATCTTTGTGCCTTATGATATCCCGCTGCCTTTGCTTCTTTCTCACTCTTAAATGTGACTAAATATTTTGATGTTCCCATACGGTCATAATCTCTTTGACCTGGGCAGTGGTATACCTTTGATCTGCTGTTTCCACGGATCTTCTGTGAAGCAGTTGTTTTTGTATTTGTTTTTGCTGCTGTTGTATTTTTGTTACTGTTGTAGTTTTTGCTGTTATTAGATGAATTCTGGTTTGTGTGATATTTCTGGCTTGCTTTTGAATTCTCTGTTGTTACCTGCACGCTGCTGTCTGCTTCACTGTCTCCTGACTCGTAATCAATCTTTACTCCATCCTGTACATTATATACAAAGACATTAAACTTGATATCTTCACCCTTATCTTCCACAGACATCGCTTCCATCTGTACCCCTTTGGCTACCAGGTCATCTCCGTCAAAGACTGGCGTAACTCTGTATAATACATGATTGCCTGTCTCACGGACATAGTCACCAACCATCTCTTCATATGGTAACATTCCATCCACATTAAAAGATCTTGTTCCTGTGATCAGGTTCTTGTTATTTGCATTCTCACCGGTCAGCTGGTAAGCGATCAAATGACAGCGGTTATATAGATATTTTCCATCAACGTTATCGTATTTTGCTGTATGCCATCCGGTTGGTTTTACCATACCGATCGCTCCGCGTTTTCCTTTTGGCATGATATCTTTTCCAACACACGCTTCCGCCACCTGACATCTTCCTTCAGAGTCAAGTCTGCTGTAAGACTCGTAGGATTTTGTTGTCAGATCTTTGGATGTAAAATCTGGATTATTATTATCAACAGCAACCGTCATATTCCCTGAAAAATCCGGAATATTGTCAGATGATACAGATTTAGTGGAAGAATTTGTACTTCCTTTGCTGCTTTGTTCGCTCTGTGCGTTTCCGCTATTACTGCTATTGCCTGTACTCTGGCATCCTGCCAGTGATACCACCATCATTCCTGCGATCAGCAGGGCATATAATTTCTTTGTTACTCTCATCATCAACTGCTTCTCCTCTTGTTATATTCTTTTCTGATCTAGCTTATTGTTTTGGAAGATAGATCTGTTTTGTGATCTCGTGAGTGGAACCTTCGATCTGTTCTTCTTCTGCAAGTTTCCATTCCTCAAGATCCACATCCAGTACCTGATCGGACGGATAAACTTTATTCCAGCGGAAGATCACGATCTCTTCGATCTGATCTATCACTGGTTTTAATGGAAGATTCTCTACAATACAAGTCTCCCCTTTTCCTGCCTTGTGTAAGAAATCTTCACAAACAACCGGATCGTTGATCTCTTCATACAACTTCTCTGTATATGCATTCATATAGACCTTCTCCCCTTTGGTCATCTCCGCAATATACTCTCGCAAGCCTCGATCCTGACTCTGCCTTCGATCATTAAACATCATACCGTTGTTGTTGTCTAAGCATAGAATTATTATCATTCTTTCCATCCTCCAATCGTACTTATGTTCTATTTATGTATTATATCTTGTGCGAGAGGATATTGCAATAAAAGAAGCTCTGAATTTCTCCAAAGCCTCTTCTTACTTTTCATTCTTTTTTGTATTCTAATTGTATTTATGATACTGCTTTCATCACTTTTTCTCTCATAGGCTGTGTCATTTTCTCTGGTTTTAAGATCTCTTTTAATTCTTCTTCCTTTAACAGACCTTCTTCTAATACCAGCTCTTTTACAGAAATTCCTGTTTTTAGTGATTTCTTTGCAATCTCAGCAGACTTTGCATATCCGATATATGGACATAACGCTGTTGAGATTCCAACACTTTTTTCAATATATTCTTCGCACTGTCCGGCTTCGGCTGCCATCGTGATCGTATAGTCATGTCCAATGATCAGGTATGCAACCTGTGATACAACTTCTGGAATCACTGGGTTGATCTTTCCTAGCATGATGGATGAACCATTCTGTCTTGCTGGAATCATCTGCCTGTTTTAATGAAATTCCTGTAACTTTGCTTAATTCATAAGAAATGTTTGCAAGATAGTAAGAGTCTACATTGATCGCTGTTCCGATCGCTGTTGCTCCGATGTTTAAGACTTTCATCTCATCCATAACATTTTTCAGTCTTTTGATATCCCTCTTTAAGACATGTGCAAATGCTCCAAAACCTTGTCCAAGTCTCATTGGAACGGCATCCTGAAGCTGTGTTCTTCCCATTTTGAGGATATCATCAAACTCTGCTTCTTTTTCTTCCATGGCTTTTTCTAATTTCTCAAGTTCTTTGATCGTTTGTGGAAGTAATTTTAAGACAGTGATCTTTCCTGCCGTTGGAATTACATCGTTCGTAGACTGTGACATATTGACATGATCGTTTGGATGTACAATGCTGTAATCTCCCTTGGTTTCACCAAGGATTTCTATCGCACGATTGGCAATCACTTCGTTTGCATTCATATTGGCAGAAGTTCCAGCCCCTCCTTGGATCGCATCCACGATAAACTGATCTCTTAAATTTCCATCCAGTATCTCATCACATGCTTTGATGATCGCCTGAGCAATCTGCTGATCTAGTTTTCCAGACTTTTCATTTGTGATCGCTGCTGCTTTTTTGACCATTACGATGCTGTCGATCAATACTGGATGTAATGGACGATGTGTGATCTGAAAGTTTGTGGCTGCACGCATACTCTGAACTCCATAGTATGCTTCCGCTGGTACGTTTAATGCTCCAATTGAATCGTGTTCCATTCTGCTTAACATTGTCTTCCTCTTTTCTGATTACTCATGCTGTCGTTTTGTTTCAAGATTTTATGTGTTGGAGCTTAACACAGTATGCAATGTTCGTAAACCTTAATCCTGTCTTTCCAAATTTAAAATTCAAATTTTGTGTTTCATCTTTTCTTTTTTTAATGAAAGTCTTGATTTACTTTAAATAATTAAGCGGTTGGAAGCGGAAGGAATTCTGACTGGATTTCATGCTTCTGTTGACCCGATCCAACTTGGTTATCATATTAAAGCATATATCAGTCTTGAGATCAGCCCTGCACAAAAACCCGAAGTTTATCCTTTTCTTCGAGCTCATCCAAATGTATTGGAATGTGATTGTGTAACTGGAAATTATTCTGTGCTGCTGAAGGTTGCTTTTCCTAGTACGATGGAACTGGATGAATTTATTGGGAAATTGCAGCACTTTGGGAAGACTAGTACGATGATCGTGTTTTCTACGATCGTTGAGAATCGTGGGGTGGTTCCTGAATAGTTGATTTGTTTTTAATTTCTGTTATCTAAAATAACAGGGTAAAATTTTGCATATGGAACATTTTCTTTTATAATTTGTGCAACCTTTTTACTTATTATAATTTCCCTATACTCATCGTAAAATTCATATGTCTTATTTACATCCTTTAAATTTTTTATTCCTTCTTCTGTTATTCTTTTCGGTATGAAATAGAAAATGTTTTCATTTTCTGTCATATTTATTCTTTCACATTTTTCACATTGATTTTCAAATTTATAATTTTCATCAATATAACTTTTCTGTGGTAATATATTATCAGTAATAAAAGTATATCCTAATATCTTTTTACTTTTGCTTATAATCGGCTGAAAATATTTTTTATCTACTCCTGATTTTTTTAATTTCTCCACCAGTTTTGGTAATAACAACAACTCTCCTGTTCCATCCAATCCTGCAAACCCATAATCATTCTCATGTTTTTTTATATATCCTTTCGGTTGTGCATAAAATAAGCTATTTGTTTTTTCTTTACTATGACAACTTTCACATTCACTATATTCATTTTCAATATCTTCGTATTCTTCACAGTAATATTCTGGAAAACATAAAACGAATGCTTTTGCCTTTTCAAATTCTTCATCTGAAACTTTAACATCATAATCCAAACAGATAAATTCTACATCTTTCCTATTTGATTTATAAAATTCAATTATTTGTTTATATAGTTCTGAATCTTGATTAATCTTATATGTATATTCTCCAGAAAATCGATTTCCTGTTCTGTATTTCTTTAATCTGTATATGAATTTAGAAATATTTTTTTTTACTTTCCAATCTGTTTCTTCATCATTATAACTTAATACAATTTCTACATTAACTTCCAATTTCGTCTCCTCCTGTTATCACTACACTTTTGCTGCTTTTGTTTTCTCTAAACCGACTTATCTTTGCTTTTATCCAAAATATAATTTCCATCAATATAGCTGTATACATAATAATAAAAGGATCTATTGGAAATAAACTACTTTTCAAGATTGTAATTTTACCTTTGAAAATCCAGAAATTACCAATCACCAATTCATTGGGTCCCGATTTTATATGATCTAAATCTGTTTCACTTATTTCTTTTTCTATTATTTTTTTCTCTGTTATATGATAATCCGTATAATCAAACTTGCCTGCATATACATGAATTCCATCTCTTTCATTCTTAATCATATCAATATCATCCTTAATTAAGATACTCTTAATAAAGTCGCCATTCTTGTTAAATTTCTGAACGACACCTAACATTCCAGTCGCAACATATATATTCCCTTTGTCGTCAATGGTTGCTTTATTCCCTGGAAAAATACCAACAGGTATGGAATATGATTTTTTAATAAAAGAATCTTTTTTATTTTGTAATTGTATATTACATACTATCATTGTTACAAAGTCTTTAACATTACTTACAGTAAAAATATTTCCCGAAAATATTGATCTATTTCCGAATTACTTGGAAATAGTTTTTTAATTTCTCGTAAATACCATTTTCTTTTTTTTATCCATTTTTTATCCTCTCCTGTTTTCTCATTTCCTGCCGAACCTGACAGCCGGCCTGCTGTAAATCTAACGGATTTATAGTCTTACTTCCCGTGCTTTCGCATAAAATGCCCTTTCCACTCCATTGATCCATTTATCTTCTGTGATTCGGTATGTTCCTTTTAACCGGATATTCTCAGAAGAACTTCCAATTTCTGCATCTATATCCCCTTTTTCCACCTTCCAGCGCATCTGCCTGTCAAGAAAGGCTGACTGATCCGCCTGCACTGTAAATGTCACTCGTACTTTCTCCTCCGGCTCCATATGGATCCGCTTAAATCCGGCAAGCTCTTTCACCGGACGTGTCATACTTGCGAATCTGTCCCTGAGATAAAGCTGTACTACCTCATCCCCGGCACAGTTTCCTGCATTCTTTACCACACAGCTGATCTGTACCGATTCTTCTGCTCCAATCTCTGCTGCCGATATATGAATTTCTGAATACTCAAACCGTGTATAAGACAATCCATGCCCGAAGCAATATCGCGGTGTATGGGGAAGATCCACATAGTTGACAAATCCGATACTCTCCTGCTGGTGCCATGCAGAACCGTTCGGGTGATTATAATAAATTGGAATCTGTCCGGCGTGATATGCCACGGATACCGGCAGCTTACCGCCCGGGTTATATGCACCCAGCAGGACATCCGCCACAGCCTGCGCTCCCGTTTCCGCTGGGTTCCAGGCTTCTATGATGGCATCCAGATATTGGTCTGCTGTGTCACTGGAGATTGGTCTTCCATCAAAATGAACCCCAATCAAAGGCTTACCACATGCAGCGGCAGCCTGAATAAATGCATCCTGACATTCCGGCAGATTGATGTCGGCAGCGTCCACACCTTCGCCCATGGTCGCCATAGAGCATGTGCCGTGCTTTCCTCCCAGAGTCAGGATCACAGCATCTGCTTCCCTGACTGCCTGCAGCGCTTCTTCAAATCTGCCCTGATCCTTTCCGGCAACCGGATACCCGTATGCATACAGAATCTCCGTGTCTGTCATCCGCTCCTTCAGTTCTTCTAACAGGCTTCTGCAGTCCGGCTTCTGCAGGCGCAGGATATCATCAAAAAGCTCCGCTTCGTCTGACTGGATCTTTGTACCTGGGACATAATTCACCGGCTCACCATTTGGCAGCATTGCTCCGCTGATCTGCCCGGACTCCGGGCTGCCCTCTACCCCTGCGATGGAGCTTGCAACAGCGTAGACCGACTCCATCATGCACAGATGGGTATATCCGCCGAAGAACTTACGGGCACAGTCTACATGAGGTCCAATCAGGGCAAGCTTCTTTATCTTACCTGACAAAGGAAGTATCCCGTTGTTTTTCAGGAGTACCATGGACTCTCTTGCTGACCGGAGAGATAACTCCGCCCCCTCTTTCTCTTCAAAAATCTTTTGACAGGACTCACCATCCATGGCGAACGGATGCTCAAACAGACTCATGCGGAACTTGGCTTCCAACACCCGCAGAACGGTTCGGTCCAACAGTTCTGTATCCGCCTGTCCGCTTCGGAACATTTCTTTGAGTTCCTCACCATAACCGATCGCTTTCGGCATCTCTATGTCCATCCCTGCTTCCATGGCAAGAAGCCCTGTTTCTCCGATAGTCTCCCCGATCCGCTGGACTTCGTGGGCATTGTTAATGCCGCCGTAGTCGCTGACACACAGACCGTCAAACCCCATCTTTTCTCTGAGAATTTCCGTGAGCAGCCTGTGTGAAACGGAAGCCGGTTCCCCGTCAATGGAATTATAGCAGGGCATCACTCCTTTCAGCCCGGATTCAGAAATCGCAGACTGGAAAGGCTTGCCGTATATTTCTTCCATGAGGCGGGACGGCGTATCGCTGTTTGTCCCGTGGATACCACCCTGTGAATTGTGAAATCCGAGAAAATGCTTGGCCACACTTTCCGGTCTTCTGCCGCCTGCCTCTGTTGTCTGGATTCCTTTCGTATATGCCGTTCCCAGAGCTGCCGCCAAAGCCGGGTCTTCTCCGTAGGTCTCTCCCTGTCTTCCCATGCGGGAATCCCTCGAAATATCCAGCACTGGTGCCAGAATGTGAGTGATGCCGCAGGCTGCTTCCTGTTTTGCCACCACTTTGGCTATCTTCTCTTCCAGCTCCGGATCCCATCCTGAGCCTCTGGCGATTCCGGAGGGGAAACTGGTTCCTTCCTGAATAAATGCTCCGCACAGTCCCTCCATATGAAAGATTGCCGGGATATGATGAGGGCTTTGTCTCATCACAGTCTCCTGCATCTTCCTCTGCCATCCAGCGGCCTCTTCCAGCGTGCCTATCCTGCGCATTTCCAGAGTACTCACCTGTCCAATCCCGTAAGGCATCTCCAAAGCCTGCTGTTCCATATCATCATAGCTGTCGCCAAATGGGAAAATGCAGCCAAGCTGCGCCATCTTCTCGTCTAAAGTCATTTCTTCGAGAAGTGCCCGTGCCCGTTCAGCCGGGGTTCTCTCGGTGTCTGTATATTTTACCTTCTGCTGTACCATTTACTTTCTTCTCCTTTTACATCTGCGCATTCAATTCTTTTAGTACGGCTTCATAAACCGCTTTTACCTCTGGGGCAGAGCTGATTCCTTCAGCCAGAGTCATTTGCCTTGCATACTCGATCATTGGATTGTGTACAAGCTCCGGCAGCATCTCTTCCATCATCTTCATGCCAAGAGGTTCGTCCAGAATCTCTCCCAGTGTACTGTCCAAAGTGAATTTCAGCTCTTTTAAACTTGTGTTTGTGTCATATTCATACACATATGTTCCCGATCCCACCTCAAAGGATTCCTCTTTTTCCGGCAGGAACAGCTCCGCCCTCGTATTGGCAGGTACGCTGACCTCCACACGGATCTTTCCATTGCGGCAGCTCCAACAGGAAACAATCTTTCCGTAAGGAGACTCCAGCTCTGTCCTTACCTCTTCGATTCCCCTTACAAACATCGGTTTTACATAAAATCTCCTGTATCCGGCTTTCGTCTGGTTTATACCGCCGATTTTCCGATACATCCAATCGCCGATCGCTCCATTTGCATAGTGGTTCATAGAATTAAGCCCCGGATCTTGCATGGTGCCGTCCGGCAGGACGGCGTCCCACCTCTCCCAAAGCGTCGTCGCGCCCTTATTCACAGCATACAGCCATGATGGCAGATCCTCTCTCACAAACAGGAGTCCGGCCGTATCATGCGCTTTGTTCTCAGACAAGGCATGACATAAATACGGCGTCCCTACAAATCCTGTGGTCAAATGATTCTGATGATCTTCTATATTGCTCACCAGCATTTGTACAATATTTTCCCTATCCTTTTCATATGCCAGGTTAAAATAGAGAGACAGCGCGCATGCAGTCTGAGTCTCGCTGACGATCCTGCCTCTTGCGGTGTAATATTCTTTCCTGAAAGAGTCCAGCGTCTTTTCATGGAGCACTTCATAATATGCCGCCTCTTCATATTTTCCCAGCACATGAGCCGTCTTTGCCACAAGCTCTGTGACGTATATATAGTAAGCGTTTGCCACAAAGTAAACATCTGTAGCTCCAACGCTTTTATCTCCCATCTCACGATCCAGTGCCAGCCAGTCACCATACTGGTAATTGGTCATCCACAGCCCGTTTTCATTTACATGATTGTGAATATAATCTACCCACTCGTGCATACATTTCCATGATTCTTCTAAAATACGTGTGTCTCCATACGTCTGGTAGACTACCCATGGTATAATCACTGCCGCATCGCTCCACGCCGCGGAACTGTAAGTTCCCTGTATGTCCGGTACTATATGAGGCACTCCCCGTTCCAGTGAAGACGCCGCCGATATATCCCTCATCCATTTTGTAAAAAACAGAGCCGTCTCCCGGTTGAACGCTGCTGTCCATGAGAATACCTGCGCATCTCCCATCCATCCAAGCCGCTCATCCCTTTGAGGACAGTCGGAGGGGATATCAAAGAAATTATCACGCAGACTCCAGGAAATATTGCTCTGAAGCTGGTTCACTTTTTCATTGGAACATCGGAACTCTCCGGTCTTTCTCATGTCCGAATGCGTTACGCAGGCTGTAAACATCTCAGGTCGGGGATTCTCTATTCCCTCCACGGCAGCATACCGGAAACCATGAAATGTAAAGTGGGGCATCAAAACCTGTTCTTCCCCGTTTAGGATATAGGTGTCCTCGGATTTTGCCGTCCGCAGAGTGTCCGGGTAAAATACACCGTCCTGATCCAGAGTCTCCGCATGGCGGACAGTGATTTTCTGGCCTTTTTCTCCCCGGATTCTGATTTCTACAAGACCTGTAAGGTTCTGGCCGAAATCTACAAGTATATTCCCTTTGGAATCCGTGAAAACCCTCTTTGCCTTCAAGCGCTCAGTCACCCGCACCGGTTCATTTAGCTGCGGCGTCAATACAGTCGGATGAAATACGGCTTCTGGCACGGCAGATACTTTTCCCTCTCTGATATTAGGGGCATTTGTATCAATTGTCTCTCCCATGTAAATCTCACTGTAACGAATCTGGCCGGTACGCACATGCCATGTCTCATCCGTAGTAATTACCTCTTCTGTCCCGTCTGTATAACGCACATGAAGCTCTGCCCAAACAGCAGTCCGATCCCCATACCGGTCCGGCTTACAGTCAAAGCTGAGAATCCCTTTATACCAGCCGTTGCCCACGGTCAATTCCAGGACATTTTCCTGTCCTGTCCCTTGCAGCCTGTCTGTCACATCATAATATTGATACTGCAAAATCTTATGGTAATTTGTCCAGCCGGGTGCCATGTAATAATCTTCTACCCTTTTTCCGTTCAGGGTAATTTCATAGACACCAAGCGCCGTGGCGTAAAGGCAGGCAGATGACACTTCCTTGTCCGGAGAAAATTTCCGGAAGAATACCGGACAAGCCATCTCCTCAGGAGGAAAATCATGCGTAATCATCTTGGCCTGAAAATCTCCGGTATCAAAAATACCTGTTGTAAAAGCTGTTTCTGCTTTTGCTCTATTTCCATAATTGTCCCAGATTTCGAGAGAAACCTGATACTCCTGTTCTCTGGTAAGCGCTTGTCCGGCATAAGGAACCAGCACAGACTGATCACTCTCAATCTTTCCACTGTCCCAGAAGCATTTTTCTGCACTGCTCACAATCAAATGCCATGCTGTCTGCACCACATTGTTGTCACCTGATGCGATCTTCCATGAAAAGCGGGGAATCTTCACAGCCAGTCCTTTGGGCTGTTCCCTGTATTCTATCCTGAAATCATAAATTTTCATTCTTGTCTTCTCCTTCCTGCCTGTCCATTCCCCTATTACTATTTTCCGCCTATAACTCAAGCCGGCGCTCCGATTCCGACGGAAGCGCCGGCTCTCATAATTACAATGTTTCTTTCAGCTTTGCCTGCTTCTTAATAATATCTGTTTCTTATTTTTCAATGGTCTTTCCTGCTCTGCGCGCAGCGATTTCCTCGCGCATCTTCGGCAGTTTTTCTTCCAGATCGAATTTCAGGAAGATTACAAACATCACAAGGTTGATCACAACCGGAAGATAATTTGAGACTCCATAGATGGAATATCTCATGGATGTACTTGCGACTTCCAGCGTGGCATCATATGCACCGATTGCCAGGAACGCCGACAGTACTGCTGCACCAAGGCCATTTCCAACCTTACTGCCAAAGCCGATTGCTCCGCCCGACATTGCCACCAGCTTCTTATCATATTTCCACTCATTGTAATCAATGGTCATGGATGTCAGCACGCCATACAGACTCATCATCGGAATCTGTACAAAGCTGCCTAATAGACCGGTCACCACACAAACTGTAAAGTTCGTCGGTATAAAGCAGCGAATGCCTGCGAGTATCGCCGCTCCTAAGAGCCCGATGGAGATTGTCCTCTTGATTCCAAGTCCGGCAATAATCGGCTTGGATAAGATGAATCCCACTACGGTAGCCAACATACCTGCTGCTCCGATTATTCCGACCAGATTATCATTTCCGAAAATCCATTTACAGTAGTATATACTGCCAGATGCCGTGATACCGCTCGTAACACTTGTGATCAAGTTAAAGAGCAGGATGATCACCCAGTATTTATTCTTCAGAAGCATTGTCATTGCTTCTTTGAAAGGAACCGGCTCTTCCTCTTCTTCAGCAGCTCCCTCGGTTTCTTCTTCTTCGTAATCACATGCAAATTTGGCTTTGCGGCCGTTATGGCAGCAGATTGCAAACAGAACAAATACCAGTACACCAAGTACCACGCCGTATTTGATCCATGCGGACTGTGTGCCGCCCAGCATATTTGTCACCGGGATCGTGAGAATGGAGATCAGCATTCCAGCGCCATAATTGGCAACCGCACGGAACAGCCCGATACTTCCTCTCTCGCTCAAGCTTCTGCTTCGTACAGTCATAACTGCCGCAAACGGGGTCGCAATAAAGGTATAAAGACCTGCGGACAATACCAGATTCGTAATCAGCGCGTAGATTACGCCCGGAATCTGTCCTGCCTGAATCGGTACGGTAAACATCAGAACCATAATCAGGGCTGCCGGAATAATCTGCGGCAGGATCCATCTGAAATACTTATGGTCACCTCCTTTTGAATGATCGATAAAATTCCCCGCAATCACATCCGAGAATGCATCAATCACCTTTGAGATTGCCAATACAATACCAACACTTCCGACAGCCAGTCCTACCTTGTCCGTGTAGAAATAATTGAGCTGTCCGACCAGATTCGCCATCAGCCCTAATGCGAGCTGTCCGCCGAAATCTGCCAGATAATCTCTTTTGCGCATTACGCGCCTTGCGCCCTGCTTGTCGTAACGGGGTGCGTTTTTGTCTTTTGCCATCTTTCCTCTCCTCCTGTATCATTGATGATAGGTTTACTATACTGTTTTTCTATAGATGATTATTGTAAAATAATTTACAAAATTGTAAGTTTCATCCTCGTTTTATTAAAACTTCTATCCTATGCTGCTTAGCATCCTGATAGTCTGGTATCAGCCCGGAATCGCAGATTGAACCGTCAGCATAAACCTCGGCTTTTCCATTCTTAATATGTTCGGGATTGCGGATGATAATATGATAATCCGCACCTCTGAAGTATCTCGTCACTTCTGCCTCTTCCCATTCTTCAGGAAAGCAGGGACTGATCCTAAGCCCTTCATAATCCCGTTTTACACCCAGAATACCTTCATACAGCCCCATCATGCACCATGCGGAAGTTCCTGTTGTCCATGACTGATAGGATTTCCCGTAATATCCCGGGTTCGTGGAATAGCAGTTGGTAAATACATAAGGTTCTGCCCCGGACTTCGCCGACGGGTTCTCTTCGCTGTCAGGCATAATCTTTTTCAGCGTTTTCAGTGCCTTTTCTCCCCTGCCCGTACAGCAGTCCATGAGGATCTTAAAGCCGGTAGCATGACAGTACACTCCACCGTTCTCAAAAAGTCCCGGCAGCATACCGGACATCCTTCCCACATGGGCATCATACTCCGGGTACGGCGGCAGATTTAATGGGAAGCCAAAATCCTGCTCCATACTGTCCACAGCTTCCAACACGTAGGCCAGCCTTTCTCTGTCCGCGACTCCTGCCAGTACAGCCCATGTTTGTGCGTTCAAATAGATTTTGCTTCCGGCGCTGTCCTGCGTTCCTACGTTTCCCTTGCTGCTTAAGGCCCTCGCATACCATTTTCCATCCCATGCATAGCGGTTGATATCTTCCTTCAGCTGTTCATATTCCTTCTCCAGAAATCCGGCATATTGTGTATCACCCGCATACTCCATCATTCTCTTTAATTCTCTCAGAGCCAGACAGAACTGGTGGGACAGCATCACAGACTCCGCCTCCTGATCATCCGTGATATTTAAGGCGTCATTCCAGTCGGCGAAATAAATCTTCAC
>ENA-OUNS01000313-OUNS01000313.1-human-gut-metagenome-genome-assembly--contig:-NODE-313-length-39444-cov-7.029958_pt1 | contig 39444 bp, 31 predicted proteins | sample MGYA00243237_ERZ505104 | MGnify/ENA primary metagenome ERZ505104 (study PRJEB26097, sample SAMN02711295) | human gut metagenome | biome: Gut microbiome | host: Homo sapiens | place: Denmark: Copenhagen...
TTGGTACGCCGTGAGGGATTCGAACCCCCGGCCTTCTGGTCCGTAGGTTGTCTCACGCACAAATCGGAGTCATTTCGGCTCCGATTTGTGCTTTTTGCCGCCGTTCGTTCGGTGGATTTTCCATTTTTTCCGTCCAGCCCTGCCCGCTTTTTTCGGATTCTGGGTCAAAAGTGGGTCAGACACGGTGCGCCCGCACCCACTCCAACAGCGTCTCGTCGTCCATCGCGCCGAAGGCGACAGCAAGACCGACCTCGACGACCTCATCATTCGTGCAGTCCAGCCGAATACCGTTGACCTCCAGAGCAGAATTGATTTACGATTGAGCGAGAAAGTCCGGGCAGAAAACTGTTCGGACTTTTCTCATATATTCCAAAATGACGGTAGAATTGTTCACAAGTTTTATGGTACAATTTAAATGCGATAATTGTGCAACAAACTGGAATTCGCACCGCCCAAATATTTCATCTGTTATTAGCGGTTATAAGCAACCGTCAAAATCGGCGCAAAGCATTGAAATCACTGGGTTTATTGAGAAATCAAAACCACCCAAAATTATCTTCTTTTATACGCTGTTACCCTTGACCGCGTGAGCTGATAAGGGCAAAATCAAGGGAAAACCCCGTGCGGGAAACACAATTATTTGACAAACGGCTGACAGTGATGTGTTAAGTCAAACTGAATAAGAATCCACCGGCAGGTCCGGTTACGGTAAGGGAGCATTGCGCGTCAATGCTCCCTTTTACTATACCACAGACCGCCGTTGAGAGATAGATAAAATCTGTGGCAGAACGGAGGTGTCAGATATGCCGCAGGCGATCTTTGCGTACCATCTTGGCATGGACGCCGAGCAATACGCCTTTTTCCGCATCCCCAAGCTCCTGATCACCGAGCCGTACTTTCGGCGGCTCTCCACCGACGCGAAGCTGCTGTACGGCCTCATGCTGGACCGCATGAGCCTGTCCATGAGAAACGGCTGGATGGACGATGATGGCCATGTGTATATCTACTTTACGCTGGAGGAGGCGTGCGAACAGCTCTGCTGCAAGACGGATAAGGCGGTCAAGCTGTTCGCGGAGCTGGACAGTGCCAAAGGCGTGGGCCTCATAAGGCGGGTCAAGCAGGGGCTTGGCAGACCGGCGAAAATCTATGTTCTCCGCTTCATGGGCATAGAGGACGAACCAGACGAGGATACACCGAAACCGGAGCCTCCGAGCTGCCGAAATCCAGACTTCGGAAAAACCGAAGTCAAGAGTTCGGAAAAACCGAAGTCTGGACCTCGGAAAATCAGAAGTCAAGACCTCGGAAAAACCGAGTGTAATAAGACTGATAAGAATAATACTGAGTTGAGTAATACTGATTCATCTATCCATCCGGGCGCGCAGCCGGAGGAGGTGATCGCGGAATACCGAAAAGAGATTCGGGAAAATATCGAGTACGACCACCTGCGCCGGCAGCATCCCTACGACGACATCGACGAGATCGCGGACCTCATGCTGGAGGTCCTCTGCACACAGGACAGCTTCATGCGGATCGGCGGAAAGCAGCTTTATACGGCGTTAGTGAAGGAGCGTTTTCTGAAGCTGGATTCCTCCCACATCGAGTATGTGCTGGACTGCCTGCGGGAGAGCACCGCGGACATTCGCAACATCAAAGCCTATCTGCTGGAGATGCTGTTCAACGCCCCAGCTACCTGCGGCAGCTACTACCGCGCCAAAGTGAATCACGACTTCCATGACAGCGGATAGGCAGAGCGAACAGCTCTGCTTTTTTGAAACCCATTTTACGACTGAAAGGAGCATCGAACCCGTGAAAACAATCGCACTGGCAAATCAGAAGGGCGGCGTGGGTAAGACCACCACAGCCGCCAGCCTCGGCATTGGTCTTTCTCGGCAAGGTAAAAAAGTTCTGCTGATCGACGCCGATGCACAAGGCAATCTCACGCAGATGTTGGGCTGGCCGCAGCCAGACGAATTATCCCCCACACTCTCCACGCTGATGGAGAAGATCATCGCGGAGCAGCCCATCGCTCCCGGTGAGGGTATCCTGCACCACTCATCCGGCGTCCACCTTGTCCCCGCCAATATCGAGCTGTCAGCACTGGAGGTCACGCTGGTCAACACCATGAGCCGTGAAACGGTGCTGCGGCAATATCTGTCCACCGTGGCAGACCGCTACGATTACGCGCTCATCGACTGTATGCCGTCCCTCGGTATGCTGACCATCAACGCCCTGACTGCGGCGGACAGCGTGATCATTCCTGTGCAGGCGCAATATCTCCCCGCAAAGGGGCTGGAGCAGCTTTTGCGAACCATCACCCGCGTGAAACGGCAGCTCAACCCGAAGCTGGAGGTGGACGGCATTGTGCTGACGATGGTGGACAGCCGCACCACGCTGGCGCGGGAGATCAACGCGCTTGTCCGCAAGACCTATGGCGGTCATGTGTTCGCAAGCGAAATTCCCCGTTCCATCAAGGCGGCGGAGATCAGCGTGGAAAACAAAAGCATTTACGACCACGACCGCAGCGGCAAGGCGGCGCTGGCGTATGAAAATCTGACGAGGGAGGTGTTGAGCCTTGGCAAGCAAATTAAGCGGCATCGAACTGACCCGGTACGATGACCTGTTCAAAACGGACGCGGAGCGTGAGGCCGACCGGCAGGAGCGGATTCAGATCGTTCCCGCAGCAGAAGTTTTCCCATACTCCCGCCAGCCGTACACCATCGACCGCCCCACGCCTGATCTGGTGCGCCTCATGGACAGCATTGAACATATCGGCATCGCGGAGCCGCTGATTGTCCGGCCCCGCGAGAGCGGCGGATATGAGATCATTTCCGGCCACAGGCGCGATTACTGCGCGAAAGCTGTGGGGCTGGATACCCGCCCCGTCATCGTCCGCAATTACAGTGACGAGGAAGCGGACATTTTGGTCGTGGATTATAACATCAACCGCGAGGACTTACTCCCCAGCGAGAAAGCCAAAGCCTACAAGCTGAAGCTGGACGCCATGAAACGGCAGGGGCAACGGACAGATTTAACTTCTGGCCAAGTTGGCCAGAAGTTAAAAGGACATAGCTCAATAGACCTTTTAGCGGATCAGGTAGACGAAAGTCGCAAGCAGGTACAGCGTTATGTGCGCCTAAATAAGCTGATTCCCCCGCTGCTGGACGCAGTGGACGCGGGAACGCTCAAGTTCGTTCCTGCGGCGGATTTCCTCTCCCACCTGTCCGAAAAAGAACAGACCTACCTCCTGCTTGTCATGGAGCGCGATGAAGTGTACCCGTCGCTGGGACAGGCCCAGCGGCTCAAGCAGCTCAGCGCCGAGGGCAAGCTGGAGAATAACATCATCGACCTCATCATGCGGGAGGAAAAGCCGCTGGAACGCAAGGTCACGATCCGCAACGACCGTCTACAAAAATACTTTCCCTCCAGCTACACCCCAAAGCAGATGGAGGATGTCATTATCAAGCTGTTGGAAGGTTGGCACCGCAAGCGGCAGCAAGAAATGAGTCGATAATGCTTCTGCCGGGGCATTTGTTGACATCGGACTGGTGTGTTGCTATGATACGGGCATCAACGAAAAGAGAGGTGCCGCAAGTGGCTTTGCAAGACGATAGAAAAAACAATGCCGATGGTCACTGTGATTGGGAACAGAATTTGCCGGAGTTTTTGCAGGAGTCAATCCAAGCTATGGTCAGCGCATGGGATAAGCTGGATCGTGGTGAAGAATATTATCTCTGGGATTGCGATTACTGTTCTCTGCAAAGCGACATCAATAGCGCGGAGGTAAACCGGATCATCAGTCCTGAACAGGCATGGTATCTGCGCGAAAAGTATTTGCGAATGGAACGTGAAGTCATAGAATGACCGCGGATCTGCTCTGCCTGTCGGAACAGAAGATTTCAATGAAAACGGCACGGGAAACCGTGCCGTTTTGCATTGCAGCCGCCGAAGCAGGCGGCTTTTTTCATGAGCAAATTGGAGGTGATTTCATTCAACAAGCAGATTTTTCATGCAGCGTCCCTCTCAGGCGGTAAGGACAGTACGGCTATGCTCTTGCTGATGATTGAACAAGGTTTGCCCATAAACACGGTCCTTTGGGCAGACACGGGCATGGAATTTCCGGAAATGTATGACCATATCCGCAAGGTGGATGACTACCTTTACCGGGAGCGTGGTATCCACATCACTACGCTGCGGCACCCAAAAGGCTTTGAGTACCTGATGTTCGAGGAAAAAAAGCAAAAGCCATCTTCCATCGAAAACCGGCAAAGGCTGGGCGTTCCGCTTTGCGGAAACGGCTGGCCCGGCGTTAAGGTCCGATGGTGTACCGGGCAGCTTAAAACGCATCTTATCAGCAAGGAGGTCAACCGGATCAAGGGGGAGTATCAGGCACTCCACTATGTCGGCATCGCGGCAGATGAGCCGAAGCGGATCAAAAATGAGCAATATCCGTTGGTGGACTGGGGTATCACCGAAGCAGAGGCTTTGCAAATATGTTACGACCGTGGTTATGATTGGGGCGGATTATATGAGATCTACCACCGCTGTTCCTGTTGGTGCTGTCCCCTCCAGCGGATCGACGAACTGAGGAAGCTGCGGCATCACCACCCGGAATTATGGAAAAGGCTCTGCGATATGGATCAGCGGGCTATCGCCCAATTTGGGCATAACCCTTTGGGACAATTTAAGCAAAATTGGACAGTAGAACGATTGGAACAGAGATTTGCAGCGGAAGATGCTCAGATCTCTGTTTTTCTATTATCTTCTGGAAAGGACAGCACCATGACAGAAAAGCAGAAGCAGGAGTGCAGCGAGGTGGAAACCATGCTGCAAGGCACACCGAAGCAAAATGTTCTGATCTCCTTTGATGGCAAACCACCGAAAACGCTGGAAGAATTGGAAAAGGAGCAGAAGCGGCAAAAAAAGAAACATAAGGATCGGGGTGAAGCACGATGACGAACTATCAGAAGCGAAAAGAAAAGAATGACGAGTACCGCAACAAAATCATGCGGTTTACCTTCCAACTCTCCCTCGGTGATACCGAGGTGCGGGAATGGTTTGAACAGCAACCCGAAAAGGGTGCCTATCTCAAAGACCTAATCTTACGGGATAAAGCGGAGCGGCTTGGGTACAGGGAGCAGAAAAGCGCAGAACCCGACAAAGCCGGTGACTACGAGATCATACAGTCCATTCGTATGGGTGGGCGCGTTCTGCTTATGGGGTTCAATCCAAAGGACGAAACCTATATGACCTGCTATCAGCAGTACAATTTTCTCGGAGAAACAATGTATCCCGAAGCACTTGCCTGTAAGAGTTATCTGGAAATTGCAGAAACCTTTTTGAATCGCTTGCAGGCACAGGTCGAAAAAGTCAAAGCATTCCGTGCGGCCCGAAATGTCCCCTATGCCGTTTTAGGCGCGGAGGCTTGCCTTCCTCCATCAGAGGAATCTCTGCAAGGCAAGCTGATCGTTCTCCGCCCCACCAGCCTTGCTCCAGAATACCGCACAGCAGACTGTCAACTCGGCTTCGCGCTGAGTGGATTTGGCTGCACACCCGGCGCACGCGGGCGTGCGGTTTACTTCGAGGAATTGTATTCCGGTGAACGATGCCGGTGGGACGCTTCCGACATTCTTGGCGTAGCCAATCCAGAAAAGATACCGGATTGGGCGAAAGAAAAGCTGAGAGAATATGAACAAAAGCGCACCACGCCGAAAAAAGAGAGAGGTGAAGCCAGATGAGCTATGACGCGCAGAAGGTGACCTACCAGGAAGTCACGATTTTTGACCGACCGGCATTATTTACAGAATGCCGCATTGACCGAGCCACCGTGCCGGAGGGTGTATATCGCTACGAGCTGCGCCATGGGGATGAGGATTGGGGCGAACCCATTGAACTGTCCCGAAGCCTCATGGTCAACTTCTATGGCACCGTCCTCACACGCGAGCCGTTCCAGCTTCCCATTGATGGGTGGATTCCACTGGAGAACGACAGCCTTTCCTTTCAAGATGGCGGATGCCGTACCCTTGCGGAATTTCAGGAGAAATATCCCGCCAGCGATAAGGATGTCATTGACTTTTACAGTGTCAATGAGCCTGTGCTGCACGCTCTCTACTTCTCCCGCAGTGAGGAACAGGACAAGACCGTAGGTTGCGTGGGACACCTGCGGGGTGATTTTGGAAGCGGCAAGCAGTTTTATACAACATGGTGGCCCCACCAGCAAGACGCGCTGAATACGCCGGAGTTTAAGGCGGACATCGACCGCACCGTGAACTGGCTGCGGGAGCAGCCGGACTCCCCGCTGCGTGACTTCGACAGCATGAACCGCTACTGCAACCGGTATGAGCGAATCTGCGCCATCAAGGGCGCGTTGCTTCCCTCCTGTGGCTTCATGGTAAAAACCAAACAGTATGTGTATATGCTCCGCTGCACGCCAGTTAAAAGTGACTATCAGTTTTATATTTACTGTTACCAGCGGAAACCGTTTGAAAAGGCCCAAAAAGAGCAGCAAAAGAGTGACCGGCTCCAAGTGAAAAAGCGAACAGAGCCGGAGAGATAGGAGGTGCCAACTTGCCTACTAAATTTCAGCTTATCACAGAGCTTTATGACCAGACCGTGCAGAGCGTCACCGGCAGCTATCAAAGCTGGACGGGCTTTCTCCGCGCCGCCTGCTACAATTACAAATGCCCCTTTGATGAGCAGCTTTTGATCTACGCCCAGCGCCCGGACGCCACGGCGGTCCTTGAGATGGAGCGCTGGAACCGTCAGTTTGGCCGCTGGGTCAATCGTGGGGCCAAGAGCATCGCCGTATTTGGCGATGACGGGCAAAACTGCTTGAAGCTCTATTTTGATGTTTCCGACACCCATGCGTCCCGTTTTGCCCGTCCGCTACCCATCTGGACGATGCACCCGGCCTTTGAGCCGGAGGTCATCGAAACCTTAGAAGCCACCTTCGGCAACCTGGCCGAAAAAGAAAATCTTGCGGACGCGGTGCGCTCCGCCTGCCACAACGCCGTAGCGGACAACTTCCCGGACTACCTGCAAGACCTGCGGGAGTGTCGGGAGGACAGCCTGCTGGAGGAACTGGACGACCTCAATTTAGAGGTGTTCTACCGGGACGCGCTGGAAGTCAGCGTGGCCTATATGCTGATGACCCGGCTGGGGCTGAACGCGGACGATTATTTTTCACCGGATGAGTTCGCCCATGTCTACGAATTCAACACACCGCCCACCATCAACGCCCTGGGCATCGCCACCAGCGACATCGCAGAGATGGGCCTGCGGGAGATCAGCCGAACGGTCATGCAGGCTCAGCGGGATCAATTTTTTGCAAACCGCACGAGAATCGGTTATGATGACCGCACAGAACAACACGAAACACCCCATGAAAGGAGCGAACAGCATGGAGATCACTTACAGGATGCAGGATGGCTTTCAGGTGCCGAACCTGCTGATGCCGCAGACGCCGGAGGTGCATCTGGGCAAGTACGCGGAGCTGCGGAGAGAGTACCTGAAGAAGCGCCGCAGAGTGCTTTACACCAACCTCAAGACCAGCGGCAAGCTGACGGAGCATCTGGCAGAGATCGAGCAGACCGCGCGGAAGATGGTGGAGCAGACCGTGGCGCAGATGGCACAGACCGAGGGCGTGACGGAGGAACTGAAGGCGGTCAATCCCCTGCGCTGGATGGGGTTGATGAACAATCTCCGGCACAGCGCGGAGGAGCTGGTGCTGAACGACCTGATCTACAGCTAAATCAAGAAGAAACCGCAAAGGCAGGAAGTGATGAGCTTCCTGCCTTTTCCTCTGCCGACTCCCCTCAACCCACGGTAAAGGAGCTGTTTGCACAGTACAAACAAACCGTGGGCGACGCCCTGATGAAAGATGCGACGTTTGGAAACGCCTGCCGCAATTCAGACCGGGAGAACGCATTCTTGGAGGGGGCGGAGGCGATCCGGCGCATCGTCAGCGAAAGCGGCGATCTGCGGCTTGCCAAGCTCTATTACGATATGCCCGCATTCCATACCAGGCTGCATCAGGAACTTTTGGGCGAGACCTATCCCAAGCTGGCTGGCGGGGACTCGGCGGATCGCAGCGGGGACTACGCGCTGCTGGACCGCCTGCGCGCCGACTGCGAGTATTTCCTCGGCGCTGGCGGGCGGAGTGAAAAGCATTTGTGGACAGGCAATGTCCACGCGCAGATCAAAAAAATGCGGGAGCTGTATGACGCCCTCCCGGAAAAACCGGAATGGCTGACCGCAGAAGCCATTGACCGCTACGCCGCGCAGATGGCCGCACCCTATCAGGTCGCAGCCTATCACCATATTGAAAACGGCTTTGACGATAAGCTGGACTATCAAACGTTGGAAGAAGCGGAGGCTGCGGCGCAGGGCTATGTTGCCGGTACGATGGAGGAAGACGGCTTTGCATACGACGGCGCTGCCGTCTATGACGCCGAAACACACCAGTGCCTCCGCGTCTACGGTGATTACCCGGACGAAAAGGCACAGGAGCAGGCAGCAGCCTTTGCGCTGGAGCATGACACCGCACAGCAAAATACCGCAGAGCTGCCCGCCTTTCTGGATATGCATCTCATTGAAGCGAACCTGCTGGATGACGGCGGGCGCAAGCACAAGCGGCAGGAGATCTTTGAATACTTTCAAGCGCACAAGAATCTTGCAGAACGGACGGAATTTCTCAAAAACAGCTACAACGATATATGGGTGGAAGTCCTGACCGACGGTGTTCGGACAGGCTACCACGCCGAGAAAGACGGACTTTTGATGTGGGAGGGCAGCTACCTCTCCCGCACCTCAGAGTCCGTTTTTTCATGGTCGGTCATCACCGAGATGACCGAGGGCCTGATCGAGCGCGGCGAGTACAAAATCAAGCTGGGCCTGCAAAACGCGCCCATTGTCGCGGAGCAGCTTGCCCTATTCGACATGGGCGGCGACGCCCCGGTGTACGAGGCTCCAGCAGACGCGCCCTCTGGCATTCTGGCCCCGGCCCGCACGGTGCCGCAGGAGGTCATCGACCAGGCGCTTTACACAGCCGGAAACGAACCCGGCAGCGCCGAACGCATTGCGATGTTCTATATGCGGGAGCATTCTGAACAGGAAAATATAGCGTTTCTGCGTCGGGAGTTTGGCACAGAAAATGGGCGCGGCATCGAGTACGAAGGCCGCAAATATGCCGTTTGGTTTCTGGAGGACGGCATCCACCTCGCCCAAGGCGACAGCGTCCGCACCGGATACAGCAAAACCGTGGTCTCATGGGGACTGGCGGCGGGCCGCATTTTGGGGCTGCTACGGGCCGGGATCTATCTCTCCGCCGCCGAACTGACACAGGCCCCTGACAAGGTGCTGCACGAAGCAATGGACGCCCTCCTGATGACAGCCCGTGACCTGACCAAGGAAGGCCGGGACATGGGGCTGCTCCCGCAGACTTTGGCCATCCACGACCAGCACAAGGGCTACCCGGAACTGGACGAGGACATGGTCGCGTTCGCAAAGACGGATGGTGGCCTACAAATGCTGGCGCAGGAATACCACGCTTTTCTCGACGCTTATTATGATGATCCATCCATTCTGCGTTACCGTCTTTCAGCGTATAACACCCACCGCATCGGCATCATCCTCAACGACCTGCTATACGAGGAACGACACTTTGATGCTCAGCCCAGCTTCCTGCGGCAATGCAAAATGTTCATCACACAAGACGAGATCGACCATTATTTTTTGCGGGAGGGCGTCGAAAGTCGGCTGGCGATCTATTCCCACTTCTGCTATCCCCACACGCCGGAGGAACGTCAGAAGTTCATCAAGGGCAGCTTTGGCGAGTACAGCGGCGGAGCCCGCGCCGGGTATGGATACACCAAGACTTACAAGGGGCTGGACTACGAACGGGACTACCATTCCAAGAAATATGATACCGTCCATCTGACCATCCCCAATGTGGTCAAGGAGTATGAGCGCCTGATTGCGCAGAAACGATTCCCCGGCGAGGATGCCATCGCAAAGATCCCGGAATATGAGCGTGGGCAGTTGGCGCGGGCCATTTACTCCAGTCTGTACAATGCACCGGACAATGTTCCGCGTCCCTATTACATGGGCATGGATTATTATCAGGCGGTACCGCTGATTGAAGAAGAATTGCAGGATAAGTCCACTGCAATGTGGCTCATGGACGCATTGAATGCCCGGTTGGGTGAAATGCAAAAAGATGACCGCCACTATGAATTTGTCCATGAAACTCATTTTCAACTTTATGCCTATGTAAACGGTGAGTTCAGCCTGTTCAATCACCGGCACGATGGGCAACTGACACCGACCGTACCCAATGAGCCGACAGCGGCGTTGGTGCGGGAAGCTGCGACACCCTCCGAGGAAACCATGCCAACGCCACCGGAGCCCGTAATGCCCATGGAACCGGAAGTCCCCGAACCGCTCTCCATCGGCACACGCCTGACCATAGATGGACGGCAGTTTGAAGTGGACAGCGTAGACGATCATACGCAAAATGTATCGCTGCGGGATGTGACCTTTGAAGGCGGGACGGGCTTTCCCATCTTCCGAAAGGAATCCCTCGACTATGTCCGCGCTCACATGGAGCAGCCGGACATGGTGCGGGAAACCGCTGCACCGCAGACGGACGAGCCGCCTGCGGTACTCACCCCGCCGAAAAAGAAAAAGCAAAACGCGCTTGCCTATCCGCTGGACGCGGATGGCCGGAACTACCGCATCACCGATGACCACATCGGAGAGGGCGCGCCGCTGGAGCGTTTTCAGCGCAATCTGGATGCCATCCGTACCCTGAAAGCGGTGGAGGCAGAGAGCCGAGCCGCCACAGCGGAGGAACAGGCGGTGCTGGCACAGTATGTGGGCTGGGGCGGTCTGGCGGACTTCTTTGACGAGAAAAATCCTCGTTACGCTGAACTGAAAGAACTGCTTACCGATGCCGAATACGCCGCCGCCCGCGAATCCACGCTGACGGCGTTCTACACGCCGCCTGTGGTTATCCGCGGCATCTATGCCGCCCTGGGGCAGATGGGCTTCACGCAGGGCAACATTCTGGAGCCAGCCTGCGGTATTGGCAATTTTCTCGGTATGCTGCCGGAAAGCATGAGCGGCAGCAAGCTCTATGGCGTGGAGCTGGACGATCTCTCTGGCCGCATCGCCCGCCAGCTTTATCAGAAAAGCAGTATTGCGGTGCAGGGCTATGAGAAAACCGCCTTCCCGGATAATTTTTTTGATGTTGCCATCGGAAATGTTCCCTTCGGCCAGTTCCATGTGCCGGACAAGCGCTATGACCGGCTGAATTTCCCCATCCATGAGTATTTCGTGGCCAAAATGTTGGATCAGGTCAGACCGGGCGGCGTCATCGCCGTTGTGACCTCCAGCTACACCATGGACAAGCGCACTGCCAGCGCACGAAAATACATCGCGCAGCGCTCGGAGCTGCTGGGGGCCATCCGGCTGCCCAACAATGCGTTCAAGGCCGCAGCGGGCACCGAGGTGGTTTCAGACATTCTGTTTTTGCAAAAGCGTGAGCGCATGGTGGATATAGAACCGGAATGGGTGCATCTTGCCACCAATGAAAACGGCATCCAGATGAACAGTTATTTCATCGACCACCCCGACATGGTGCTGGGCGAGATGAAGATGGTGTCCGGGCCGTTCGGCCCCACGCCCACCTGTGAGCCGTACCCGGAGCAGCCGTTGGAAGCGCTGCTGGCGGAGGCCGTTCAAAATATCCACGGCGAGATCACCGCCTATGACCGGGAGGAGGAGCTGGAGGGCGAGGATCATTCCATCGAAGCCGATCCTGCCGTCCGCAACTTTTCCTATACGCTGGTGGACGGGCAGATCTACTACCGTGAAAACAGCCGCATGAACCCGGTGGAGGTATCCAAGACGGCAGAGAACAGAATCCGCGGCATGATCGAGCTGCGGGACTGTGTGCGGACGCTGCTGGAGTATCAGACCGAGGACTATCCCGATGAAGAAATCAAGGCGCAGCAAGCAAAGCTGAATACCCTCTACGATGCCTTCACCCGGAAATACGGACTCATCAATTCCCGCGGCAACGCCATCGCCTTCGATCAGGACAGCTCCTATTTCCTGCTGTGTTCACTGGAAATTCTGGACGAGGACCGGAACCTGAAAAGAAAGGCGGACCTGTTCACCAAGCGCACCATCCGCAGTCACAAACCCGCCGAAAAGGTAGATACAGCGGTGGAGGCGCTGGCGCTGTCCATTGGCGAAAAGGCCCATGTGGATATGGACTATATGGGCAGGCTCACCGGCAAGGACGAGGAGACGCTGTTTTCTGAACTGACCGGCGTGGTGTTCCTAAACCCCGCTTACACCGGCGAGAACGATGGGCATGAGAAATACCTGCCCGCAGATGAATACCTCTCCGGCAATGTGCGTCAGAAATTGGCGGTTGCCCAAGGCAAGGCGGAACAGAACCCGCAGTATCAGATCAATGCTGATGCTCTGGCACAGGTGCAGCCGGTAGACCTCACCGCCAGCGAGATCTCCGTCCGGCTGGGCGCTACATGGCTGGACACCGAATATGTCCGCCGGTTCATCTTTGAAACGCTGGGGACACCCCGCAGCGCGCAATGGGGCATGGAGGTCCACTATTCCGGCATCACCGGTGAATGGCGTATCGAAGGTAAAAGCAAGGATCGCGGCAACGTGAAGGCCATCAGTACCTACGGCACACAGCGCATCAACGCCTATGAGATTATCGAAACGACACTTAACCTGAAGGATGTCCGCATTTTTGATTACCAATACGATGAGGAAGGGCGCAGAATTGCCGTTCTGAACAAGAAAGAGACGGCCATCGCCCAGAGCAAGCAGGAGCTCATTAAAGACGCTTTTGCTGAGTGGATCTGGAAAGACCCGGACCGGCGCGAAGCCATCTGTAAGACCTACAATATCCTGTTCAACAGCAACCGTCCCCGTGAGTATGATGGCAGTCACATCAATTTCAGCGGCATGAACCCGGAGATCACACTCCGCAAGCACCAGGTCAACGCCATCGCGCACATTTTGTACGGTGGAAACACCTTGCTTGCCCATGTGGTGGGCGCGGGCAAGACATTTGAAATGGTCGCGGCGGCGATGGAGTCAAAGCGGCTGGGCCTGTGTCAGAAATCTCTTTTTGTGGTGCCAAACCACCTGACAGAGCAGTGGGCCACTGAGTTTTTGCAGCTCTATCCGGCAGCGAACATCCTTGTCGCTACCCGCAAGGATTTTGAATCCAAGAACCGCAAGAAATTCTGTGGACGGATCGCCACCGGCGACTACGATGCCATTATTATCGGGCATTCGCAGTTTGAGAAGATCCCCATGAGCGTAGAGCGCCAGCGGGCCATTCTGGAACAGCAGATCGACGAAATCATGATGGGCATTTCCGAAGCCAAGCGAGAAAAAGCAGAGAATTTCACCATCAAACAGATGGAGAAAACCAAGAAGGGCCTGCAAGCCAAGATCGACAAGCTGAATGACCAGAGCCGCAAGGACGATGTGGTCACCTTTGAGGAATTGGGCGTTGACCGAATCTTCATTGACGAGTCGCACTATTTTAAGAACCTTTTTTTGTACACGAAAATGCGGAATGTGGGAGGCATCGCCCAGACTGAGGCGCAGAAAAGCTCAGACCTCTTTATGAAGTGCCGCTACCTCGACGAGATCACCGGAGGGCGCGGCATTGTCTTTGCCACCGGCACCCCCATTTCCAACAGCATGGTGGAGCTTTACACCATCCAGCGTTACTTGCAGATGTCGGCGCTGGAGGAACAGGGCTTGCAGCACTTTGACGCATGGGCGGCGAACTACGGGGAAACCGTCACCGCCATTGAGTTGTCCCCGGAGGGTACCGGCTACCGGGCCAAAACACGGTTTGCCAAGTTTTATAACCTGCCGGAGCTGATGAGCGTATTCAAAAATGTGGCGGACATCCAGACGGCGGATATGCTCAAGCTCCCCGTGCCGGAGGCGCATTACCACAACATCGCCCTGAAACCCTCCGAGTATCAGAAAGAGATCGTGGCGTCGCTGGCGGAGCGGGCTGAGAAGGTCCGCAACCGCGAGGTGGACAGCAGCGTGGACAATATGCTGATGATTACCAACGATGGCCGCAAGCTGGCGCTGGATCAGCGGCTGGTCAATCCCATGCTTCCCAGCGATCCCAACAGCAAAGCCACCAAGTGCGCGGAAAATGTGTTTGAGATCTGGCAGCGCACCGCTGGCCAACGCTCCACCCAAATGATTTTTTGCGACCTGTCCACCCCAAAGGATGACGGCACTTTCAGCGTTTATGATGATATTCACGCAAAATTGCTGGAATTGGGTATTCCCGAAAACGAGATCGCCTTCATCCACAACGCCAAGAGCGAGGTACAGAAGAAAGATCTGTTCGGCAAAGTGCGGAGCGGTCAGGTGCGTATCCTGCTGGGCAGCACCCAGCGCATGGGCGCTGGCACCAACTGCCAGCAAAAGCTCATCGCCCTGCACCATCTGGATTGTCCGTGGCGTCCGTCTGATCTCCAGCAGCGCGAAGGGCGCATCATTCGCCAGGGTAATGAAAACCCGGAGGTGGACATTTACAGCTATGTCACCGAGGGCACCTTCGACGCCTACCTTTACCAGCTTGTGGAGAGCAAGCAGAAATTTATCAGCCAAATCATGACCAGCAAATCGCCTGTCCGCTCCGCCGAAGATGTGGATGAGCAGGCGCTTTCTTATGCCGAAATCAAGGCGCTGGCCAGCGGCAACCCCATGATCAAGGAAAAGATGGATCTCGACATTGAGGTGTCCAAGCTGAAGCTGCTGAAAGCCAACCACCTTTCCCAGAAATACGCGCTGGAGGACGCCATCAGCAAGGGCTTTCCGAAGCAAATCGCGGAAACGCAGGCGCGAATCGCTGGGTATGGCACGGATATTGCCACGGTCAAGGAGAATACCCACCCAAACGCGGACGGCTTCTCTCCGCTTACGCTGGCGGGCGTCACCCATGCCGACAAGAAGGAGGCGGGCGCGGCGCTGCTGACCATGTGCCAGACGATGCTCTCCCCAGAGGCGACACAGATCGGCAGCTATCGCGGTCTGACGCTGGAACTGTCCTTTGATACCTTCGCGCGGGAATATCGCCTGACCATGATCGGGCAGCTCCGCCACACGGTCACGCTGGGAACCGATGTGTTTGGCAATTTGCAGCGCATGGACAATGCGCTGGAGGGACTGCCCATCAAGGAGCAAACCTGTCGCGAGCAGTTGTCCAACCTGCAAACACAGCTGGAAACCGCAAAGGCAGAGGTACAAAAGCCGTTCCCCCGCGAGACAGAGCTGAACACTAAAACAGCACGGCTGGAGGAACTGAATTCCCTGCTGAATTTAGACCACAAGGAGCCGGAGATCGTAGACACCGAGCCGGAAGAGAATCAAAGGCCGCCGGAGCGCCGCAGACCGCAGTTGGAGCGGTAAAACCAATAGAAAATGGAGGAAATTATGGGTTATCAGGAAAGCTGGCTCTACATCGAGCCGCAGCACAAATTCAAGAAATTGATCCAGGCATACGAAAAGGCGGAGCAGTCCGGCTACTATGAGGTAGCCGGGGCGGAACCCCATTCCGTCATTGTTTTGAAGCAGCCCTTTGGGGATATTCCCGCAGGGAAGAAGCTGCTGTGGGTATGCGGTGACCGCGGCTTTCACTGTGCCGCTGGCGTATTCGGCGGGGAACTGAAATGCTCCGGCAGGCTCCGCGTCATTCCGGTGGAGGAGGTGCTGGACGGCACCGACGATCCCCGCATGGAGGGGCTGGACTTTGACAGTCCGGCCCCAAGTGAAAACGTCTACATGAAGCGATACAGCGTCGCCAATTACGCCCACCGGATGCGGGCGGGGCTGGCGAGATGAAGGGAGGTTTACCATGACAAAGGAACAGTTGGAAAATAAACTCTATGAGCGTATGTCCGCGGAAAACGAGACGTTTCTGACCGATCTGAAAGCAAAGCCTGTGGATGAGATCATTTCTCATGCCTATGAAATTGCCTGCCGGGACAACCTGCTGATGCTTTTTGAGGATGAAACAAGCCTCTCCGAGCGGCAGCTTACGGTGCTGAACGAGTTTGAGCATCCCCTGTCACAGCTTTATACAGACTGGCTCTCCCGCGATACGGATGAGATGGATGCCTTTCGAGACAGCATTGCGTGCTGTGCGGATGATATTCTTCGGAAAAGAGTCGAAGAAAAATATCGAGATCCCGCGCAGCCCATATATCCTAACACCCGTTCGGAAGCCATGGTTCGCGGAGAGGTCTTTGAGTGGATGGCCAGCCGGGATCGGACGCTGACCTGTGCGGGAGCCTTTGAGAAGGACGCGACCAACGCCTACAACGATGGAAAGCTGCCTGCTTTTTTGAAGGAGTGGACAAACACCTACGGCAAGGATCGCTGTATGTTCGTGCTGGCCTGTACCATGGCGCAGCGCACGGGAGATGAGCGATTCTACCCACCGGCGCGTCAGGCCGCAGGCCGCTTTGCGGCGCTCCAAAAGCAGATGGGCGGGCATACGGACATTTACGCTGTGGACAATCACTCCTGCGTGATCAATGCCGCGATGGAGCAGCTTGCCAAGCCGGAGCGCAGCAAGGAAAAGCCTGTAGCGCAAAGAAAACAATCTGAACCGGAGCGATGATTGCGCTTATGCATATTCCGTAGGACATCTGGGAACCCTGTTGACTGGTACACTCAATGGGTGTATAATGCAGGTGGAAGGAGGATGAACATGAACATTCGTGAAATGAGAGCACAGCTTGGAGATACCCAAAGCGAATTTTCTGCGAGGTATCATATCCCCTTTCGCACTGTGCAAAATTGGGAGACAGGGATGCGTAAGCCTCCCGAATATGTCTCTGATCTGTTGGAGCAGCGTATCAAGGAGGACCTGACCAACCGCAAGACCTTGTCCCTGCCGAAGTATGACCCTCAAAAGAAGGATCTTCCGTCTCGGAGCAGCTATGTGGGCGCGCTCTCCTGGCTGCAAGCTGTCCGTGACTGCATTGGAGAACCCGTTGTCTTTGCGTTAGACAATGCGCTTATGTGTCAAGGAAACTTCGGAGGCCGCAGCGATGAATATATCGTGTGGGTCTATGGGGATGACTCCGTCATGAAGTTTAACGGCGTGGTCGTGCTTGGAAACCGTATTGGCGCACAAAATATCAAGAATCGGAATGGATTGTTATATACGGATTTTAACAGAACGGTATATGATGCCCTTGCAAATGAAAATATTTTAGATATGCAGGGCATTACCGAAGCGGTCAGCAGATACTTCTATTCCAATGGAGACAGCTTTGACGGACTTTTTGTCGCGCCGGAATATCAGGATAGGTTTGAGCGTTTGGCCAGCGATGCAATCGAATATTACGAAAACTGAGGTGCTTGCTTTGAATGTAACAGCGGAAGAAAGAATTATGTACTCAGTCATGAAAGCTGTGTACGATAGCGGCATTCCTATCAGCTTTAAGGGCTCCATGGTGTTGAAAGCCTGTTTGTTTGAGGCCGGGTTTTTAGATGAGACCCGTCATACAGTAGATATTGATGCAAATTGGAACACAGACACACCTCCCACCGCAGAGCAAATGGTGGAATCCTTACAACGAGCAATCAATAGAGGCGGCATGGACTATGAAGTTCGCCTTTATCGAATGTATGGCGAAAAGCGATCCGCTGGCTTTGAATTAGTAGACCGCAACACCGATGAAATCCTGTTCACAATGGATGTGGATGTAAACAGACCGATTACACCGACGCAAATCTATGAGGTTGACGGGATCTGTTTTCGCGGCGTTTCACCGTTGCAGATGATAGCCGATAAGGTCGCGGTTGTATCAACAGATAAGGTGTTCCGAAGAATCAAGGATGTGGTGGATCTCTATTATATTTCAAAAGTATTTGAATTTGATGTTCAGAAGATCTACAGCACCTTAAAATGCAGCGAAAGGACCATGGGAGATTTTCAAGGATTCCTGCAAAGAAAAGAAGATTTGCGGCATTCTTACGATAAGTTTCGTTTTGCAGGCGGCGTCAATAAGCCGCCATTCGATGCAGTCTATCGTGAGGTAAAGATCTACCTTAAGGATGTCCTTCCTAAAGAGGCGTCTAAGGAGGATGCGGATGGGAGCCAGCAATAAAGCCTGCCCAAACTGCGGCAGGAAAATGAAGCAGCAGTTTCCGGGCCTGCAACATTGCAGATGTGGGATGAGCTGGAAAAAGGACATCGGCTATTTTGAACGAACGCCTGATATGGTTTTCGCGCTGGAACGCCGAACCGTCGGCAAAAAAGTCAAGCAAGTTCCCGTTATTCGCACCGGCTCTGTTCCGAAGTAACTGAATAATTTCATGGAAAGCGCAGGCAGAAATGCTTGCGCTTTTCTTATGCCCAAAGGAGGTGAACGCCATGTCTTATATTCCGAAAGATCAGATCGCTGCCGCCCGCGAGATGGACCTGCTGACCTACCTGCGGCGGTTTGAGCCGGAGGAGCTGGTGCATATCGGCGGAGATACCTATGCCACCCGCACCCACGACAGCCTGAAAATCTCCAATGGGAAATGGTGCTGGTGGTCGCGGAACATCGGCGGCACAACTGCGCTGGACTATTTGACCCGCGTGGAGGGACTTTCCTTTCTGGATGCCGTTCAGCGCATCCTTGGAGAATTGCCCCGTGTGCCGCCCACGCCAATGCGTACTGCACCGCTTCTGAAAACTGAATTTACCCTGCCACCCAAACACGCCGACACCCGGCGTGTTTTTGCATATCTGCGGAGCCGGGGCGTTGACGCGGAGATCATCAACCACTGCATCAAGCACGGGCAGCTTTACGAGGATGCCGAGCGTCACAACTGCGTATTCGTGGGTTATGAACATGGAAAGCCTGCCTATGGTGCGCTGCGCGGAACTCTTTCGGATACCACCTTTGCCGGTGAAGTACCTGGCAGCGATAAGCGGTTTTCCTTTGCCGTTCCCCTCCGCGCCGGTGGCAAAACCCTCTGTGTATTTGAAGCTGCCATTGACGCCCTTTCTTACCTGACGCTGCTGAAGCTGCGGGGGCAGGATTGGCGCGCCGCCAATACGCTGTCCCTCTCCGGCATCTATCAGCCGCGGAAGGACGGCTCCATCCGATTCCCCGCAGCGTTGGAGCAATATCTGACGGATAACCCCGGCGTAACGCGAATTGTGTTGTGCCTGGACAACGATACACCGGGGCGGGCGGCGTCGGCAGCAATTAAGCAAGCGTTAGCTGGCTACGAAGTCATCGACAACCCACCCCGCCGCGGAAAGGACTACAACGACCAGCTCCGGCTTGTGAAAGGAATCAGCGGCAGGGTAAGAACCCGTGGCGGCGAGGTGCGCTGATTTTCTTTTTCGGCTGGTTTAGGACTGCAAGCGGCCTGCGGCTGCTTTGCAGTCGCAAGCATAGCATTTGGCTATCCAAATGCGCTTGTTAGGGGGTAAATCCCCTAAGACCCCATCCTATTTCAAGGAGGAATCTATTATCAGAAAACGATCTATCTCTATTCTTCTCCGTTTGAACGAAGCGGAACACCGGCATCTGAAGGAGCAGGTGGAAATTTCCGGTTTCCCCATGGAGGTCTATCTTCGCACATTGATCGCCGGTGAAAAAATGCGGCCAAGGCCACCCAACGAATACGCCGAGATTCGCCGCCAACTCGCCGCCATTGGCAATAACATCAATCAGATCGCCCGCACAGTCAATGCCCGCGGCTTTGCCAGCGGTGAGGACATCGCCGCGATCACGGCGGCACAGGAAACGATCTGGAACATCGCGGAGCGGCTGTGACATGGCATACACCAAGGTATTCGCCATCCGCGCAAGGCTGGACGACCGCATAAAGTATGCCGTCAATGGGGAAAAGACCGAGCTGGACGAGCGAATCATATACACGGCGGATAGTGAGAAAACCGACACAGTGCGCTTTGTGACCACGCTGAACTGCCGGCCTGCCGAAACCGCCTTTGCTGCCATGCAGAAAACGAAAAAGAAATACAAAAAGACGGGCGGCGTTCTCGGCTACCACTTCATCCAATCCTTTGCACCCGGCGAGGTCACGCCGGAGCAGGCCCATGAGATCGGGTGCGAGTTTGCGCGGCGATTATTCGGTGAGGATTTTGAAGCCGTCATTGGGACCCATTTGGACAAGGCCCATCCCCATAATCACATCGTGGTCAATTCTGTCTCCCGCACGGACGGCCACAAGTATCATTCCAACCCGGAAAGCTACTACAACGATGTGCGCGGCACCTCGGACGCACTGTGCCGGGAGAATGATTTATCCGTCATCACCCCGCAGGGCAAGGGCAAGCATTACGCCGAGTGGAAAGCGGAGCAGGGCGGCAAGCCCACCGTGCGCGGCATCATCCGCGCCGACATTGACACGATCATTGGGCAAGCCTACACCTACGATTCCTTTCTCATGCTTCTGCGACGAAACGGCTACGAGGTGCGGCGCAGCCCCAACCGGAAATACACAACGGTTAAGCTACCCGGCGCAAAGCGGGCGATCCGCCTGGACAGCTTGGGCGAGGGCTACACCGAAGCGGATATTCTGCTGCGGCTCTCCCGCCAGCGGCACGGCGGCATGACCCCGCCGACCGTCACCCATGCCGTCAAGCGTTACCGAATAAAGGGCAGGCTGGCCACCGTCCGAAAAAAGAAAATCACCGGCTTTCACGCACTCTATCTCCGCTACCTCTATCTGCTGCGTGGGGGCAGGCGGAAAAAGCTGCCGCCCAAGCTGCCATTTTCCGTCAAGCGGGAGGTCATTCATTTGGAGCGGTATGAGCAGCAATTCAAATATCTTTTATCAAGCGGAATCACTACCGAAACGGAGCTGGAGCAGCATATCCGCGTGCTGGAATGGGACATTCGCTTGTTGGAGGAGCAGAGAAAACCACTTTATCAGGAAAGGAGGAACACCAGCGATGAAGAAGCACAAGCCAAGTACAGCGCGGAGATCCAACAGCAGACTGCCGCCCTGCGGGAAAAGCGCGGGGAAGTGCGGCTGTGCCGCAGGATACAGGCAGACATTCCGAGGGTATCCCAGCAGTGCCAGCAGTGCCAGCAGGCGCAGGCTGAACGGCAGGAAAATCTAAAGAACAAGGAGGAACACGAGCATGAGTACCAACGGTGAAACCGCTGACCTGATGGTGCGTGAGGGCATCCAGATCACCGAGAGCGCCCTCAAGCTGGCAGGGCTGGGGGCGAAAAATCTTGCCGCCCTTCTGATTGCCCTTGCCAACGACAATCAGAAGCTCGCCGGTAAAACCAACCTCAAGCGCCTGATCCACGACGGCGAGGAGCTGACGATCTTTTCCGTCAAGCAGGAGGACTTGAAGGGCTTTCAGATGGAAGCCAAACGCTACGGCGTCTTGTTTTACCCCATCGTCAATAAGGTGGAAAAGACCGGCACGGTGGAGATCATGGCCAAGGCCAGGGACGCCAAGCAGATCAACCGCATTTTTGAACGCATGGGCTATCCAGTCCCGGTGAAGGAGGATACTGCCGCAAAAAAAGAGAACCCCCGCGCTCCATCCGAGAACAGCTCCAAGGAGCGCGGGACTGGTGCGAGAGCGTCTACGGAACCGGCTGCGGAGAAGGCTGACGCCCGCCCCTCCGTCCGCAGCCGTCTGATGGCGCTGCAAGCCGCGGCAGAACGGGATGGCACGGCACCCAACAAGGATACCGTGCGGGAAGCCATTCAAAAGGCTATGCCCACGCGGGAATAAATTGATTTTGAATAGGAGAAACGAACATGGCAAAGTTAGACGATTTGATCCAGCAGAAGCAGCAGAGGGACGAGGACTGGAAGGCAAAGAAAACAGCGGAGCGCGAGGAATTGGGACAGCTATCCGACGATGCGGTCATGCGCGTCACCAGCGAACCCGGTGCGTATCTGCATTATCTGGATACGCAGGCCATCAACCCGCGATACAGCGCATCCAATGTGATGCTGGCGATGGCGCAGAACCCGGAGATCACCTACATCAACAGTCTGGAGGTGTGGAACCGGCTGGGGCGCAGCGTTAACCGTGACGAGAACGGCATGAAGATCCGCGTATCGGACACCTATGTGAAGGACGGAAGGGAGTATCACGGCTATAAGATCGGGCGCGTGTTCGATATTTCCCAGACCCACGGCAAGGCTGGTGTCCCGGCGCTGAGTCTGAAAGACAATACGCCGGAAATGGACGCCGCCCTGCGCCGATTGCTGGACAGCTCCCCCGTTCCCGTGGTCACCAGCAGCACCATGTATCAGGATGCCGTTTATGATCCTAAGACGCAGAGCATTACCGTGTCCACCCGTCTGATCGACAGCAAGATCTTTGCGGCGCTCTCCCGCGAGATCGTCCACGCCGGTATCCATGACCACGGACGCTATCCCTACTACAACCGCGAGGATTGCGCCATGGACGCCGAGAGCGTCAGCTATATGCTCTGCCGCAATTTCGGCGTGGAGACCCCGCAGCCCGATGTGAGCCGCGTGGGGCAGGTGTTTGACGGCATGGAGGTGCAGGATCGCCGCGGCGTGGTGGACAGCCTGCAAAAGTATTTTCGTAAGCTGCAAAATGATATTCAGCGCGAGATCTCTCCGCAGGAGCGCAAGCAGCCGGAACAGAACCGGCCTGTCCGTTGAAGGGGGTGAAATCTGTGAAAAAGAAACTTTCGCTTTTGCTGTGCATAGCAGTGACATTGTGCGCTATGAGCAGCACGGTTCTGGCCGTTTCCGCTGAACCCATCAAGGAGGCTGATCCGGTAACTGCCATGATTACTGCCGCAGATACACTCCCCGGCATTTCCGCCTATCCTGCCGAGGTCAGAGCCAGCGAGGAAAACGGCGTCTACCGTTTGGAAAAGGTCTATTACCTGACCGCAAAGGACGATCCCACCACGATCCCCACCGCTGACTTTGAGCGCGAGGGACGCACCTATACGCTCCTTGATTTGCTGAAAAATGACCAGACAGAAACGGACACGCGGGAGCATATCGAGGTGGTCACGCTGGAGAGCAAGACCAAAGATATGGCGGAAATTCTGAAAATGCTGGAGCCGAAGCTGGAGGTCAAGACCGAGGACGGCTATGAGGGCGTCCTGTCCCTTGACCACACCACCATTCAGGTGGAGGCGGTGGGCTACGGGACCAGCAGCCGCACGGTGACGGCGGAGCGCACCTATCCAAACCTCTCCGACGCGGATGTGTCTCTTGTTCCAAAGTCCGTGAACGAAAATGGCCGCACCCTGACCCTTGCCGATGTAAGCTGGCAGGAGGCGGCTGTTGATCCCACGGACGGCTATGACATTCCCATTCGCTACACTGCTGTGGCAAGCTACACCGGCACCGCCACCAGCAAATACGCCACCGGCTACACCGTTACGGCAGACTACAAGGGTGACATCACCCGTACAAGCTGTGATACGGTGATCTATACCGCTGTCTTTTCCAGCATCGGCGCTGCGGCATCGGCAAAGAGCGAAGTTGATTTTAACTGGCTGTGGCTGCTGCTCCCCGTGGGCGCTGCGGCGCTGGGCGGCTGCGGCTACGCCGGTTATAAGGGCTATCGCCACTACATCAATAAGAAAAGAGGGTATGCCGCATGAAAAAATATCTGACCACGCTGATGGCCGCCTGCTGTATGCTGGCGGCTTTTTCCATGCCTGCATCGGCATTGGAGTATCACTTTGACGGCCCGGACGCAGGACTGTTCGGACGCCCCACCTCGGACGATACCATTTATGTCACGATGGACAAGCCTGCGAATACCGACCGCAGCAAAAACGCCGCCTACATCCCGCCTGCTTTTGGCTCGCCTACCTCTTATACGCTGAATGCCGGGGAGCTGCTGACACCAAACCTTGTGAGCGGTTCAGTCGCGGGAACAATCAGCGGCACAGGCGGTGTGACCGTCCTGCCGCCCTCCACTTCCGGCAGCACCGCTGGTGGAAATACCGGCTCCTACACGCCGGTAAAGTACACTGCGGTCACGAAAAACCTCTATTACAGCGGCGGCTACCTCGGTACACTGAAAATCCCTACCCTCGGTCTGTCTGTCAAGGTGTATCAGGGGACGGATGCAGACGCGCTCCACAAGGGCGCAGGCCATTTTGCCGGCACCTCCATTTGGGAAGGCAATGTGGCCATCGCCGGTCACAACCGCGGCGTCAACAATCACTTTGGCAAAATTCACACCCTTGACATTGGCGACACCATCAAGCTGACCACCCAGCTCGGCACACGCAGCTATGAGGTGTACTCTGTCAGTAAGATCGGCGTGGACGATACCAGTGTTCTAAACGACAGCACGGAAAATATCATCACCCTTGTCACCTGCGTGATGGATCAGCCGGATTACCGCTGGTGCGTGCAGGCAAAGGCCCGTTGATTTTTTGACAACAGAAATAAGCCGCGCTATGCTGTATCTATCAAAACCATAGGAGGTACAGACAATGAAGCGAGGAAGTTTTGCAGCCGGTTTTCTTACCTGCCTGTTGCTGACGGGCGTCACCACCACGGCTTTTGCCGCCGGGATCATGGCGGAGCGCAGCAATCACCGCATTTTTGTAGACGGGCAGGAGGTCCAGATGGAAGCCTATGTCATCAACGGCAACAACTATGTGCGACTGGCGGATATTGGCAAGCAGGTCGGGTTTAATGTCTATTGGGACAGCAATACGAAGACGGTCCAGATCGAGGCAGATAAGCCCTATACCGGAACCGCACTCCAGCAGACTGCCGCAGCACCCACAGACGGTTCCCGGTATGTTCCCAAGGTGGGCGATGTAATCCGCTGCAACGATGGCACGGACTACACTATTGAAGATGTATCCCGCTGGGATAAAAACGCCTTTTCCAGCGCACCGCTGGGAGAACTGCCTGCCGCCACCTGTGACTGGAGCAAGCTGCCCCAGCCGGAAATGCCGCAGGCAGAAGCGCGCCACTTTACCAGTGGCGGGCAGGACTACCTGTTCCAACGCAACCTATATGAAACGCGCCGGATGCTCTATACCTTGTATAATGCCATCGGGGAAAACCCCGAAACATGGCAGAACGGCCAGCCGGTGAAATTCCCCAGCGGAAATGATAAGGTGAAGATTAACCTGACCATCTCCGCAGAGGTTACGCCGCAGAGCTTCTGGCCGTGGCGGGCAGAGCAGATCACCGAGCTATTCAATTCCTGCCCTCCGGGGACTTACTCTCTGGAGGCATGGGACGTCTACAAAAACGGCGTGTTTCAATACACTGAGTACAGCATCTATGTGAGCTGACAACTTCATATCTCAACGCGCGGGCGGTATGCGAAAGCATACCGCCTTCTCTATTTCCTAAAATCAATAAAAGGAGAAAATGCACATGAAAAAACGATTGGTTTCCATGCTCCTTGCGCTGGTAATGGTGCTGGGGATGCTCCCCGTCACGGCCCTTGCCGCCGGCAGCGAGGAGGAAGCCCTGGGCGAGGTCAATATCTACAACGGAGAGCAGAAGCTCTCCTACCTCTCCATCAACGGGCGAATCCGTGAGCTGATCTATACCTATTTCAACCATGTGGATGCCAACGGCAGGACGAAGGAGATCCCCGCGTACTGCGTCAATCCGAATACAACGGGTGTGCCGCAGACTGTGGCCCCCGGCGAGAGTATCAAATACATCGCCAAGGAAAAGGGCAACGATCCAAAAATTATGGGTATTATCGCTAATGGCTATCCCACCCGCGGCTTATCGGAACTGAAGCTGGAGAACAAGTACCACGCCTACTATGCGACCAAGATGGCGCTGTGGTGCTACCTGCTCCCCAACTGGAACATCAACAACCTGAAGGTCAATCCCAATCTCACCGGAAAAGAGCTTCAGCGGGCGCAGGCTATTCTCGCCGCCGCAAAGGACATCTATGTGCGTGGCACGGCGTGGAGCAAGGTGCTATCGCCCCGCGTCACCGCTGCCCCCGACCGGGACACTGCTTATGCCGTTACAGTAGACGGACAGCAGTACAAGCAGCAGGTGTTTACGGTCCACTCGGATACCTGGGTGTGCGACTATGCCATCCGTGTTGCATTTTCGGACCCTGCTTCTGTTCCCGCAGGAACGCGCATCGTGGACATGAACAACAAGGATATTACGACGATCACCACCTCCGGCACCGGAGATGGCTATGATGGAAAATTCAAAGTCCTATATCCCGCCGCTGCGGTGGCAGGCAAGACCGGCAGCGTCCAGCTTTCCTTCTCTACCAATGTCTATCAATACGCAGTGTTTTACGCTGTTTGTGCAGAACAGAACAAATACGGCCAGCTCCAGAATTATATGTGCGACACCGACCCCACTACCACAATGAAACTGTCCACATACAGTAATTACAGCGATGGAGAGAAACCAGAAGTGCCAGACACCGGCCTGAAAATCATCAAGCTGGAGAAAGGCACGGACACGCCGCTGGGCGGAGCGGTCTTTGAGGTGGTCGGTCCCGACGGAGCCACTGTCGGCACCTTCGCTACCGGCTCGGACGGTACTGTGACCATCCCCCTGACGCTGGCTGGCAACTACACTGTGTATGAGCGTGTAGCGCCTTTGGATCACCTGCTCAGTGATAATCCCGCGCAGAATATCAAGGTGGAGTATGGCAAGGTGGCGGAGCTGACCTGCTGGAACGAGCCTTATGGCACGCTCCGTATCGAAAAGCTGTCCAACACCGGCGCACACCTGCCCGGTGCCATGGTGCAGATCAAGCACATTGAGAGCGGCGTGACCTACACCGCCGAAACCAATTTTGCGGGCTATGCCATTTTCGATAACATCAAACCCGGTGCTTATGAGATCAAGGAGATCACCGCGCCCTCCGGCTGGCTGAAGGATGATGCCACCTATACGGCTTCCGTGGCCACCGGCGAAACCACGACCTTTTCTCTCGTGAACAAGGAGCTGCCTGGTCTGCGGATCATCAAGTATGACCGCAAGAACATGGTGGCGATGGCCAATGTCACCTTTGAAATTTTCCGTGACAGCGTTTCTCTCGGCAAATTTAAGACGGACGAGTTTGGCGAAATTCTCCTGACCGACGCTGCCCCCGGCACCTACCGTGCTGTGGAGGTGGATACTGGCAGTGACGGACATATCCTTGACACCACGCCGCAGGAGGTGGAGCTGTCCGCTGGTGATGGCATCAAGGAGCTGCTGTTCTTCAACGATGTAAAGCCCGGTATGCGGCTCATCAAGGTGGACAGCACCGATCCCAGCAAGGTCATTCCCAACGCAGTTTTTGAAATTAAGTCCGTGGCTGGTGATTACGGCCCCAAGGAATTTACCACCGACCAGAACGGCGAAATTGACCTTTCCAAGCTGCCCACCGGCGCGTATGTGGTGACGGAGAAAGCCTGTGAGGGCTATATCATCGACCAGGCCCAGCGTATCATCCAGCTTGACGCCAACGAGGACGCACAGTTCGTATTCACCAACACCATCAAGCCCTCGTTGCAGATCATCAAGACCAGCTCGGACGGGAGCCGCCTGAAAAATGTTCATTTCCGTATCGCTAAAATCGAGGACGGAACGCATTATCTCGACCGCACCACCAATGAACAGGGCGAAATTCTGATTGCCGATTTGGAACCCGGTGTTTACTCCGTCAAGGAAACCGCCACGGATTCCTCACACATCCTCGACCTGCGGGAGTATCACATGGAGCTGTTCGCAGGCCGAACCAGCACCCTGACCATTGAAAATCAGAAGCGCCCCAACCTGACCGTCTACAAGCACGACGCCGACACCGGTGAGCCGATTGCGAACACCGTGTTTGAAGTCCGCGCCGCAGACGGCCACAGTGTCGACCAAATCAAGACGGACAGCGAGGGCAAAGCGGAACTGAAAAATCTGCTGCCCGGTGTGTATGAGATCTCTGAAAAATCCGTGCCGTCCCCCTATCTGCTGGACGCGCCCAGTCAGCTTGCAACACTTTACCCCAACCGCGACCACACCGTTTATTTTGAAAACCATCAGAAACCCAATTTGACCGTCAAAAAGGTGGACAGCGTGACGGGAGATCCCTTGCAGGGGGCAAAATTCCATGTTACCTACGCCAGCAATAACACATCATCCGGCGAGATCAATGACCTTGGCACTTTCTATACCGACGAAAGCGGCCAATTCCAACTCACCGGTCTGCGGGACGGCTGGTACAAGGTAACGGAGCAGGAGCCGCCCACGGGGTACGCCATCAAAGAGGCCACGCAGGAGGTCTACATCAAGTCCGGCACCGGTAAGGTGCTGACCTTTGAAAACATTCCGCTCTCTGCCCTCGTCGTGTGGAAGTACGATTCCGTCACAGGCGAAGCGGTGAGCAACGCCGTGTTCCAAGTGAAATACCTCGGCGGCACCAGCGGGACGGGCGGTACGGTCATCGGCACTTACAAGACTTCCGCCAACGGCAGCTTCACCGTTACCGGCCTGAAGGAAGGTACTTACATTGTAGAGGAGCTTGCCAGCGACAGCGGCCATGTCATTGACACCGCGCCCCAGACCGCCTATATCAGCGGCAAGCAGCAGGATGTGGTGCAGCTCTATTTTGGCAACAGTCCCAAGGGCAGCCTGCTCGTCAAGAAGATCGACAGCGCGACACACGCGCCGCTCTCCGATGTGGAGTTTATGGTGACAACCGCAGACGGAACGGCGGTGGGCGATGCCAACGGCAAATATGTGACAGACAGCGCAGGCAGCTTTACCGTCAGCGGCATCAATCCCGGCACGACGCTGGTGGTGAAGGAAACCCGCGCAAGGGACGGCTATCTGCTGGACGATGCCCCGCAGACCGCAACCATCAAGGCCGGCCAGACTGTTACGCTGGAGTTCCGCAATCAGCCGCAGGGCTCCCTTATTATCAATAAGCTGTCCAGTGCGGATAAGAAAACACCCCTGGAGGGTGTGCTGTTCCAGATCACCTATTCCGATGGCAGCTTCGTGGACAATGGCGCACTTTCCAGCAAGGGCTTGTACCGAACGGACAAGAACGGCCAGATCATTCTCAGCGGCATCACCGGAACGGTTATCGTAACGGAGGTGGAAACCATCAAGGGGTATCGCATTGACGATGCCTCCCGCAGCCAGACCATCGAAGTCCGCGCCAACGATACCCAGCAGCTCTGGTTCTACAATGCTCCCATCTCCCGAATCCTGCTCCACAAGGTAGACAAGGCTACCGGCAAGGGAATTTCCGGCGCGGTGTTTCTGCTTTACGACAGCAATCACAATCCCATCGGGGAGTATGTGACCGATCAGGACGGCTACATCTACGCTGACGAGGGACTGGCCGATGGCCGCTATTATCTGCGTGAGATCAAGGCGGCGCAAGGCTATGTGCTGGACCCAGAGCTGAAAACCATCTATGTCCGCGCAGGCGCTACTACGGAAATCGAATGGAGCAACAGCGCAGAGTGCGGTCAGATCCAGATCATCAAAAAATCTGCGAACGACAATCCTATCAATGGCCTGCCTGCCGGGACGCTGCTGGAGGGCGCAGTGTTTGAGATCTACGACAAGGCGGGCAACGTGGTGGACACCATCAAGTCCGACCGCAACGGGCGCGCCGTTTCCAAGACGCTGCCGTTGTCCCGCTATACCGTCCGCGAGATCAAAGCACCTGCAAATTACTCCATCAACCCCACGGTGATGACCGCCTATCTGGAATTCAACGGACAGATCGTGACCTTTGAGGTGCAGGACAGCAGTGTTTCCACCGGCATTTCCATTAAGAAAACAGGTCCCATGCAGGCCGTTCCCGGTCAGCCCATCCGCTATGTGTTTTCCGACATCAAGAACAGTTCCACCGTTGCCCTTGACTCCTTCTATTGGCGCGATCAGCTTCCCGCGCAGGTAACGCTGAGCAAAATCGTCACCGGCAGCTACAACCAGCCGCTTTCCTACAAGGTGGTCTATAAGACCAACCTCTCCGGGGACTACCGCACTTTGGCGGACAACCTGAGTACAAGCAAGGTTTACGTATTGGACGCCCGCCCCGCTGTCCTCGGCCTTGCCGCCAATGAGCGTGTTACCGAAGTCATGTTCGTGTTCGGGAATGTAAAGGCGGGCTTTGCACAGGTAGAAACGCCTTATATCTACGCCACTGCCCGCAGCGGTCTTGCCAACAATGCCAGCGTTTTGAATGTGGCAGATGTGGGTGGCCTTTACAATGGGCAGTGGATTCAGGCGGTGTCCCGCTGGCTCACTACCGTCTACACCAAAACAACGGTGAAGCTGCCCAAAACGGGGTACTAAGCCTTGCGGCGGAATAACTTTCGCAGCGCTGCCCCTGTGTGGGCGGCGCTTTCCCCGTTGGTCCTCTGGCTGGCGGCAATCGCCGCCTATGCCTATGAGGACGGTATGAACCTCTTTCAATGGATGGGGCGTTTCAGCCAAGTGCTGGAGCGCCCCTTTTCCATAGGCTGGACGCCCTACACACTGAAATGTATGCTGGGGAGCCTGCTGCTTTACGGCTGTGGCATTGTGCTCTACTACTCCAGCCGGGAGAATCGGCGACCGGGCGAGGAGTACGGCAGCGCTAAATGGGGCAATCCCAAGGAACTGAACCGGAAGTATATGGATCACCAGCATAAGGACGCCAACATCATTCTGACCCAGCGGGTCCGGCTGGGTATGGACGGCTATATCACCCAGCGCAACATGAATGTTCTGGTAGTGGGCGGCTCCGGCTCCGGCAAGACCCGCTTTTTCTGCAAACCCAATATTTATAGCGCAAATTGCTCCTATCTTATCACAGATCCCAAGGGCGAGCTGCTGCGCGCGGCAGGCACTTTGTTGGCAGCGCAGGGCTACGAAGTCCGGGTGTTCAACCTGATCGACCCCAGCCAGTCCGACGGATACAACCCCTTTTCGTACATTCACAGTGAAAAGGATGTGCTGACCCTCATTGATAACCTCATCAAAAATACCACGCCCCGCAACGCTTCCAGCAACGACCCCTTCTGGGAGAAGGCGGAGATCGCGCTGGATTCAGCCCTCATGCTCTACCTCGTCAGCGAAGCGCCCCCGGAGGAACAGAATTTTGAAATGCTGATCTACATGATGAACTTTGCCGAGGTGCGGGAGGAGGACGATCAATACCGCAGCCCGCTGGATATGCTCTTTCGGGCATTGGAAGAAGAACAGCCCAACCATGTGGCGGTGAAGCAATATAAGGCTTTCAAGCAGGCGGCGGGCAAGACCGCGAAATCCATTTTGGTAAGCGCCGCCGTGCGGCTGGCCACCTTCAATATCCCGCAGTATGCCAGAATGACAATGGTGGATGAGATGGACTTTGGCAGTTTGGGCGAGAAGAAAAAAGCCATCTTCTGCGTGATCCCTGTTGATGACAGCAGCATGAACTACCTTGTGGGAATGCTTTATACCCAATGCTTTCAGGCACTTTACCGCAGGGCGGACGAGAAGCACAACGGACGGCTGCCTGTGCCGGTGCGTGTCATTCAGGACGAATGGGCGAATGTGGCCCAGCCGGAGAGCTATCCGAAGATTCTGGCTACCTGCCGCAGCTACAATATCGGGCTGAACATCATCGTGCAGAACATTCAGCAGATCAAGGCGCTGTATGAAAAGGAATGGGAGAGCATCATCGGCAACTGCGATACGCTGCTGTTCCTCGGCGGCGGCAACGAGCCGACTTCGTTGGAATTTATCGTGAAGCTGCTGGGTAAGGAGACCATCGCCACCCGCACACGGGGGCAAACGAAGGGACGCAGCGGCTCCAGCTCTACCAACTTCCAGCAGACGGGCCGCGACCTGATGACCATTGACGAAGTGCGGAAACTGGATACCCATAAAGCGATCTTGTTTATACGAGGGGAAGATCCTGTACTGGACAAAAAGTACAACATCAAGCGCCACCCAAACATTAAGCTGACAACAGACGGCAAGGCAAAGCCTTATATCCATAAGCCGCTGGGCGCGCCGGATTATGCGCTGCCGGATCTGCCCTATGCGTTCAAATCACTGGACGATTATGATTTTATTGACGTGGAGGAACCTGAACATGAATTATCTGAAAAAGAAAAAGATTTCAAACCCGACAAGACTGAGTAAGGTGAAAAAATGCTATTGGACGGCGGCTGGGGCTGCTGTTCTCTGTCTTTGCTGCGCTACGCCTGCGATGGCGGCTGGCGGCGATCCGCTGGATATTGTAAATAACCTTTCTGATTTTATCTTCAGCATCATCAAGGCGCTGGGCGTGATCATTCTCGGCTGGGGCATCGTGCAGGTGGGTATGTCGATCCAGTCCCACGATGCCAGCCAGAGAACGCAGGGCTTCCTCTGCCTGTTTGGTGGCTTAATGATCGCCTTTGCAAAGGAAATTCTGACCGCCATCGGCGCGATCTGATAAAAAGAGCCGGGAGATACTGCCTTGCGGCGGATCTCCCGGCTCCCTTGTGGGAGGTGATTTTCATTTGGATAACAACTGGATCGTAGAAAACCTGACCAACGCCTTTGGCGTTTGGAACAGTAAAATGACGGAAATGTGGTCACTGCTGACGGAATCGCCCCAGACCTTCAAGGGCGGCACCATCTGGCAGACCATTGTGACCATCAACGGCGGGATGCAGGCCATCGGCTACGGGCTGCTGGTGCTGTTCTTTGCCATCGGTATCTTTCACAGCGCTTCCGGCTTTCGGGACTTTCAAAGGCCGGAGCATCTGCTGCGGCACTTCATCTACTTTGTGCTGGCAAAGCTGGGTATCACTTATGGTATGGACTTGCTGGTAGATGTATTTGATGTGTGCAGCGGCATTGTGGCAACGGCGGCGGGCAGCATCGGCGGCTTGACCGGCGCATCCGTGGCACTGCCGCAGGAGATCGCGGACGCCATCGGAGATGTGGGCTTTTTTGCAAGCATCCCCCTTTGGCTGGTGACGCTGCTGGGGAGCCTGTTTATTACGGTGCTGGCCTTCATTATGATCCTCACCGTCTATGGGCGCTTTTTCAAAATCTATATGTATGCTGCACTGTCCCCGGTGGCGCTGGCGTCCTTTGCTGGAGAGGGGACTTCCCACTTTGGCAAGGCGTTCCTTCGGAGCTATGTAGGCGTGTGCATGGAAGGGGCGGTGATCGTACTTGCCTGCATCATCTTTTCAGTCTTTTCCTCCAGCGGTACGCCGGTGGTGGATAGCAGCGCCTCCGTAGTGACGCAGGTGTGGAGCTATTTGGGCGAGGTCATATTCAACCTGCTGGTATTGGTGGGCTTGGTGAAGTCCGCCGACCACATCGCCAAGGAAATGCTGGGGTTATGAGTGATCTCTTGCTTTCCGGGCCTGCCGTTGGGCGGACTTCCGTTCCCGCTTTTCTTCCATTTCCCGCAGCCATTCGCTGACCGGCGCTTTCCACGGCTCACTTTTGCTGGGAATATTCTTAATAAGACTGCGGGGATTCAGCCCCAGCCGCTTTGCACGGGCAACGTCATCATCCGTCAGGCGGCATTTCTTTTTGGCGTCCTGCCAGAGCTGTTCGTTGTATGCCATAGCGCATATCGACCTTTCACTATTTTTCTAATCGTATCATATCACAGACAGCAAAACAATACGGAGGAATCTATGGAAATCAAAATCAACAAAGAAATTCGCGCGTACCGCGAAACGCTCTTTTTCGGCCTGTCCACGCGGCAGTTTATCTGTTCGGTGCTGGCGGTGGGGGTGGCCGTGGGACTGTATTTCAGCCTGAGCCATGTGCTGGACCGGGAAACGGTGAGCTGGGTGTGCATTGTCGGCGCGGCTCCCGTGGCCGCTGCGGGCTTTTTTCAGTACAACGGCCTCACGCTGGAGCAATTCTTGTGGGCGTGGCTGAAATCAGAGGTCATCATGGCAGGCAAGCGTGTCTGGAAAGCGGAAAACTACTACGAAGAAGCACTGAAACGAGAGGTGAAGAAACATTGATCCTTTTTAAGCATCGGCGCAGCGCGGAACGAGATGCCTTTTCCGTTCCCCACAGCGTTCAAAAATCTATTCCTATCAAACGTATTTATCAAGACGGCGTGTTTCAGGTAAGCGGCAAGTTTTCAAAAACTTGGCGCTTTTTTGATGTCAATTATGCCGTGGCCTCCCCGGAAAAGCAGCGGGAACTCTTTATGACCTACTGTTCCTTCTTGAACTCGCTGCCCATCGGAGCCACGGCAAAGATCACACTTTTTAACCGTCAGCTCAATCAAAAGGACTTCGGTCGGACGCTGCTCATGCCCATGCAGGGGGACCGCTGTGACCTCTACCGCAACGAGTATAACGCGCTTGTTTTGGGCAAGGCGGCGGAGAGCAACAATCTCATTCAGGAGAAGTACATCACCGTTTCGGCGGAGAAGAAAAGCGTGGAGGAGGCCCGCGCGTTCTTTTCCCGCGTTGGGACTGACCTCACCACGGGACTTTCCCGTATGTCCTCCAGCGTCCGTGAGATCACGGTCAATGACCGCCTGCGGCTTCTGCATGACTTCTATCGCCCCGGCGAGGAGCAGCTATTCCGGTTCAATTTGGAGGACACCATACGCAAAGGGCATGACTTCCGGGACTGCATCGCCCCGGACTGTATTTCCTTTCAAAAAAATCACTACGAGCTGGGCGATCATGTGGGCCGTACCCTGTTCCTTCGGGAATATGCCAGCTTCATTTCCGATGAGATGATCACGGAGCTGATGGACTATCCCCGAAACATGATGCTTTCCATTGACATTATTCCTGTGGCGATGGACGAAGCAGTGAGCGATATTCGCAAGCGCATTATGTCCGTGGAATCGGATATTACCCGCTGGCAGCAGCGGCAGAATCAGAGCAACAATTTTACCGCCAATATCCCCTATGACTTGGAGCAGATGCGGAGCGAAACGAAAGAGTTTATGGACGACCTCATGAGCCGCGACCAGCGCATGATGCTGGCTTTGGTGACGCTGACGCACCTGGCAGATAACCTCGAACAGCTTGACCAGGACACCGAGGCATTACAAGCCATCGGGCGAGCGCGGGGCTGTCAATTTAACATTCTGCGCTACCAGCAGGAGGACGCGCTGAACACGGTGCTGCCCCTCGGCCTCAAGCGCATTGACGCCACCCGCACTCTGACCACGGAGTGTACCGCTGTCCTTATGCCGTTCAAATCGCAGGAGATCCAGGATGCGGGCGGTATTTACTACGGCGTCAACGCCGTATCGCATAACCTCATCGTCTGCAACCGCGGAAACCTGCTCAACGGCAACGGCTTTATTACCGGTGTGTCCGGATCAGGCAAGTCGATGGCAGCCAAGCAGGAGGTCTCCGCGCTGGCGCTCTCCACCGACCATGATATTATCATCGTGGACCCGGAGCGTGAATATGGCGAGTTGGTGAAGGCATTGGGCGGCGAGGTCATCACCATCTCCGCCTCTGATCCAAACGGCTGCCACATCAACGCGCTGGATTTGTCCGAGGGGTACGGGGACGGCAAAGAGCCGTTGGTGATGAAGTCCGAGTTTATCATGTCGCTCTACGAGCAGCTTATGGGCGCGGATAAGATCGAGCCGCAGGAGAAGTCCATCATTGACCGCAGCGTGGGCAACATCTATCGGGAATATTTGAAAAGTTATCAGGGACAGCCGCCCACGCTGAAGGACCTCTATGACGACCTGATGAAGCAGGTCAATCCGGAGGCACACCGTATCGCGCTGGCGCTGGAATTGTTCACGGTGGGCAGTCTAAATGTATTTTCCCACCAGACCAATATCAACACAAAAAGCCGTATCCTCTGCTTTGACATTCAGGACTTGGGCGAAAATCTGAAATCGGTGGGCCTGCTGGTGATGCTGGACGCCATTTACAACCGCGTTATCCAGAACCGCAGAGAGGGAAAATACACCCATGTCTACATCGACGAGATCTATCTGTTTTTCGCTAACGGGAGCGGCAGCGGACACAGTATTACCAATTACAGCAGCGAATTTCTCTACAAGTGCTGGAAGCGGTTCCGCAAATACGGCGCGACGCTCACCGGCATTACACAGAATGTGGAGGAATGTCTGCTGTCCAACACGGCGCGGATGATGTTCGCAAACTCTGAGTTTCTGCTGATGCTCAATCAGGCTACCACCGACCGGGAGCAGCTTGCCCGCCTGCTGGGTGCATCGGATACGCAAATGAGCTATGTGGATAACGCCCCTGCCGGTCATGGGCTCATCAAGGTAGGCGGGGCCATCGTGCCTTTCGCCAATGAGCTGCCCAAAAATACGGAGCTGTACCGTTTAATGTCAACCAAGCCCGGTGAGGACTGACGCCATGCGGGACTTGAAAATTAAACCCGGCATGGACACGCCCAAGGCAAAGCTGAAGAACTCCGCACCCAAAGACGCGGAATCCATTCTGAAAAAGCACATGGATAAGCGGCAGAAAGAGAAAGAGCCGGAAAGCCGCGACCCCGTCCGCTATGCTACCGACCGCGTGGAGAAAAATATGCGCCGGGGCGCGGCTGGGGCGGCGGATGCCTCGCGGCGCATGATAAAGCACTACCGAGGAAAGCTGCGGCAGGGCAAAGAAAATGCGGCGAGGGAGTACAGAGTGGCAGATATGGGGATTGGTGCGGAAAGCGGCTCTACCAATGCCCCGACGGAATATGACTTTTCTCCAGCACAAACCGCTGCACGAAATGAAGTCGGAAAACAGACGTTTTCTCCGCAAAATCCCAATGCCGCCAAAAACGCAAGCGCCGCCCCGCAGGAACGTGGGCGGCAAAAAGCTGTGCGGGACGCGAAAGCCGCCTATGGGCGGAACCTTGCCGAGAAAAGAACAGCAGAGCGGCACATTGTACCTCCACCGTCCGACCGTGGAGGTACAACGACCCCTCCGCATAAAAGCAATCAGGGCGCATCGGTCAAGGGCAGCCCTGGCCCCAAGAGCGGACAGGTCATGGCCAAGGCCACGCGCATCATGCGTGTTCGACCAACTGACCACGCAGCGCCGAACAATGCAATTATCACGCACCGCGCAAGGGCGGCGGCACAGCGCAAGGCACAGCAGACAATGCTCCAGACATCCGCAAAGAACGGAGGCAGTGGGGCAAAAAAGATGGGCGGCGCAATGGTGCAGGCGGTACAGACGATTGGGAGGGGTATCGCGTCCGCCGCAAGTTCCATCGTGGCGGCGGGCGGCGGTGCGGTGGTGCTGGTGCTGTTCCTTACGGTGATCCTTGTGGCGGCAATCGTGGCATCCCCCTTCGGCATCCTTTTTTCCAACGAAAGCCGGGAGGCAGGCGTTGTGCCGCTCTCCGCTGCGGTGGCGCAGGTCAACTATGAGTTCAATGAGCGGTTGGAAACCCTGCAAACGGCAGATGATTATGATTCCATCTCCGTTGACGGACAAGCCGCCGATTGGATCGAGGTGCTGGCGGTGTTTGCGGTGAAGGTGGCGGGAGCCGATGTAGACGCCACTGATGTGGCCACCATGGACGCTGACCGCATCGCTCGCCTGAAAGCCGTCTTTTGGGATATGACCACCATTACCCATCGTGTTGAGATCATTCATCACCCCGGCAGCGGCGAGGGCGATGACGGCTGGACGGAGAAAAACCTCTATATCACCGTTACCGCAAAAACGGCAGAGGAGATGAAAACCGAGTATCATTTCAACCGCAACCAGATCGCGGCACTGGACGAGCTGCTGGAGCAGCGGGATCTCCTGCGGGAGCTGATCGAGGATGTGTACTCCGTCAGCGGGGATACGGCGGCGCTGCTCCGCGATCTTCCGGAGGGTCTGTCGACGGAGCGCGAGGCGGTGGTACGCACCGCCTGTTCTCTTGTCGGCAAGGTAAATTATTTTTGGGGAGGAAAATCCCTTGTGATCGGATGGGATGCCCGCTGGGGCGAGCTGCGGCAGGTCACGGCGGCAGGCAGCTCCACCACCGGAACCTATCGACCCTACGGACTGGATTGCAGCGGATTCGTGGACTGGGTATTTTACAACGCCACAGGCGGGGACTACATCATCGGTCACGGGGGCGGAGCGATGATGCAGCATACCTACTGCACCCCAATCTTATGGGAGGACGCACAGCCGGGAGATCTTGTCTTTTACCCCGAAGATAACCATGTTGGCATGGTGGGCGGTTGGGATGAGGACGGAAATATTTTAATCATCCACTGTGCCAGCGGCTATAACAATGTGGTCATCACCGGCAAAGATGGCTTTACCTCTGTCGGACGACCTGATTATTATGTACAGCGGGAGTGATTGGAACGAATATGTAGTTCTTTGCCTGATTGTCAATGCTCTTGAAAAAACGACCCGATTCGCATATAATACATGACGATGTGACAGCGGAAAGGGGCGTGGGCGGCATGATCTCCGACGAAGAACTTTACAGGCAATATCTGCACGGTGATGAAGCTGGACTTGAAGCTCTGATGAAAAAATACGGCGATCTGCTGACCCTCTACATCAACGGTTATCTGCATGATGTTCACGAGGCGGAGGACTTGATGATTGAAGTCTTTTCCTATCTGTTCACGAAAAAGCCCCGTATCCGGGACGGCGGATTTAAGGCTTACCTCTATAAAGCGGCGCGGCACATGGCTTTACGCCACAAAAGCAGACGGCGACTTTTCTTCAACCTGGATGACCTGACCGAGGAGCCGGACGGACAAACGCTGGTGGATGAGGTCATCCGAACAAAGGAACGGGATCAGATTTTGCATTTCTGCATGGATGAGTTAAACCCGGACTATCGGGAGGCCCTTTATCTGACCTATTTCGAGGGCATGAGTTACTTGCAGGCCGCCGAGGTCATGGGAAAAAGCGTGAAGCAGATTACTAATATAGTATACCGGGGGAAAGAGCGTCTGCGCGGATTATTGGAACGGGAGGGGATCACAAATGTTGAGCCATGAGGAACGGATTGCAGAAGTAAAACGGCGTATCGCGGAAAAAGAGCATCAAAAAAGGCTGCGGCAGGCACGGATCGCCGCCGTTTCCGGCGTGGCAGCGTGTCTTGCGGTGATTGTGGGCGTTTCCCTGTTCATGCCCGGTATTGTGGAGCAAATCGAGCTGGGAATTTCCTCCGGCTTTGAAACAGCGGCAACGATGTTCGGCGGCAGCGCCACGCTGGGATATATCGTCATCGGACTGCTTGCCTTTGTTCTCGGCGTATGCGTGACGATTTTGTGTTTCCGAATCCGTCTGCTGAACAAAGAGGAACAGACGGAGGAGCAAAAGGGGGACAATGCGGATGGAACTTGTCAGTAACCTTTTGCAATTCATCGTTACCCTGCTGGGCTTTAGCCTGAGCGGAATCCGGTATCTGAAAAGCCGGACACAGGCGTATTTCCTGCTGACCTGCTTTTATGGCTGGTTTTCCCTCGGCTCTCTGTACTGG
>ENA-OUNS01000342-OUNS01000342.1-human-gut-metagenome-genome-assembly--contig:-NODE-342-length-38161-cov-6.697922_pt1 | contig 38161 bp, 28 predicted proteins | sample MGYA00243237_ERZ505104 | MGnify/ENA primary metagenome ERZ505104 (study PRJEB26097, sample SAMN02711295) | human gut metagenome | biome: Gut microbiome | host: Homo sapiens | place: Denmark: Copenhagen...
AAACGACGCAGGGCGGAGTTTTTCGTGTCTGGTCCTTTGTGGGGCAAGCGGTCGCGCGTCGCCTTCTCCTTGAGGGGAAGGCTTAAAAAGCCGCACCCTTCTGCGGCTCAGGGATCGGCCCGGCGGAACGTCCCGTCGGCATACGCATACACCGCGCAGCCGAGCGCGGCGGCGTCGGCCGCGTCGTGCGTGGCGAGCACGAGGGTCTTGTCCGCCGCCGCGTCCGCGATGAGCGCGGTCACACGCGCGCGCAGCGCCGCGTCCAGGCCGCGAAACGGCTCGTCGAGCAGCAGCACCGGCGCGTCATACGCCAGCGCACGCGCGATGGCCACGCGCTGCTGCATGCCGCCGGAGAGCGCCGCGGGGTACTGATCGCACGCATCGCCCAGCTCCAGCCGCTCCAGCCACGCCAGCGCCTGCGGCATGGTCTGCGCCCGGTCGGAGAGCACAGCGTTGACGTTTTCCGCCGCCGTGCGCCACGGCAGCAGCCGCGGCTCCTGAAAGACGCAGGCCATGCGCCCCGGCGCGATGCGCACGGTGCCGGCGTCCGGCGTCTGCAGCCCGGCGAGCACGCGCAGCAGCGTCGTCTTGCCGCAGCCGGACGGGCCCATGAGCGCGATGTGCCCGCCGTCGGGCACGGTGAGGTCCACCTCCCGCAGGACGGCGCGGCCGCCATACATCACGGTGAGGTCACGCGTCTCGATCATGCGCCGCCTCCCTTCCCGCGCGGGGTGAGCGCGCGCAGCACCAGCCGCTCGAGCCCGACGCTGAGCAGGATGACCGCGAGCGTCCACGCGAAGAGGTCGGTGGTCTGTAGATACAGCTTCGATTCATAGATCATGCGGCCGATGGCGCTGTGCGGCACGGTGAGCACCTCGGCGGCGATGCCGGCCTTCCAGCCGAAGCCGAGGCCGGAGCGCAGCGCGGCCAGAAAGTGCGGCCGCACGCCCGGCACATAGATCCGCCGCAGGACGCGCCCGCGCGGCCAGCCATACACCCGCGCAAGCTCGAGCAGCGCGGGGTCGGCGCTGCGGATGCCGGTGCAGACATTGCTCCACACGACGGGCAGCACCATGAGCAGCGCGATGAACACCGGCAGCCAGTCGCGCGCGATCCAGATGAGTGCGAGCACGACGAACGATGCCACCGGCGTGGACTTGACGACCGTCATGAGCGGGCGCAGCAGCGCATCGGCGGTCCTCGACGCCGTGCAGGCGACGGCCATGACCACGCCGAGCACGACCGCCCCCAGCACGCCGAGCAGCACGCGCCCGATGGACACGGCCGTGATGCGCCAGAACGCCCCGGTCGCGGCCAGCTCACACAGTCTGCGCACGACGACCCACGGCGCGGGCAGCAGCAGCTCCCGGTGCACGAGCAGCGCCAGCGCCGCCCAAACCGCAAGCCAGAACGCGAGCGTCAGCGCGCCGCGGGCAAAGCGCTTCATTTCAGGATGCAGTAGAAGTCATCGCCCGGCACCTTGCCGCCGATGCTCTGCGGGGCGACGGTGCTCAGCGCCGTGAGAAACTCCGTCAGCGCAGCCTGCATGTCCGCGCCGGACACGAAGCAGACGTTGCAGTTCGGGATGGCCTTGGCGGCCACGGCGGCCTTGGCGAAGATGCCGGCCTCCTCGATCATCTGGCCGGCCTGATCCGGCTCGGCCGTCAGGTACTCGATGGACGCCTTGTATTCGTCGAGGAAGGCCTTGACCTCGTTCGGGTGCGCGTCTGCAAACGCTTTGCGCACGACGACGCAGCCCTGCACGAGGCTGCCGGCCTCGGAGACCTTATCCCACTCGGCGGTCAGGTCGAGCGCGGCGGTGAGGTCCGGGTTGGCCGCGCGGGCGATGGTGACCATCGGCTCCGGCAGCACGGCGATGTGCACCTCGCCGGAGGCGAGCGCCGTGTTCAGCTCGGCCGGCTGGGCATAGGTGTTGTCGATGGTGATGTCCGTGCCGGCGGTCAGACCATTTTTCTCGCACAGGTACTGGAAGATGAACGTCGGGTTCTGCACGGGAACATAGACGTTTTTGCCGCGCAGGTCGGCAAAGGACGTGACGGATTCCGTGCCGTCGGTCACGACGTAGAGCACGCCGCGCGTGTTGAGCGCGAGCACCTGCACGGCGCCGTCGGTCTTGTTGTAGAGCGCGGCGGCGGCGTTCGTCGGCAGGGCGGCAATGTCGGCCGTGCCGTTGACGAGCGCGGCGGTGGCGTTGCTCGGGTCGGTCTCGACGGTGAAGCTGTAGTTGAGCGCGGCGGTGCCGGCCTTGCTGTCGGCCATGAGCTTGGCCATGCCGAAGCCGGTCGTGCCGTTGAGCGAGACGACGTTGACGGTCAGGTCCTTGTCGACGGCGGCGGTGTCGTCCTTCTGACCGCAGGCGGCGAGGGCGAGCACCATCAGGACGGCCAGCAGCAGAGCCGTGAGCTTGCGCAGATGTTTCATAGCAGATCTCTCCTTTTCGTAGTTGCCGCCCGCCGGAAGAGACAAAAAATGCCATGCCCGGAAGGCATGGCGGTGCAGCAGTGCACGCAGCCTTCCACCTCATGGGCGATTCGGTGTCAGATTCGGTGCGGGATCGGCGGCGGCCGGGCCGGAAGCACAGCTTGCGGCGCGGGCGCATAGTTTGCTGCAATTATGCCATGCGAAGGCCGCCGTGTCAAGCATTTGCAGCGGTTTTTCCCAAAGATGCACAGGTGCGGAAACATGTGTGGATTTGTGAAAAATTCTCGCAGTTTGTCGTTATCAAAACGACGGGACTGGGCATTGAAAATTTTTCATAGATATTGTATGATGGGAAGCAGGGAATCCTGCATCCGGCCGGAATAGGAGCCGGCCCGTGCAAATTTGTTGGAAAGGGAACTGAAAAAATGGAACAGATCGATTACAAATTCATTGACCAGGTCCTCGCAGATCACGCTTGTGACGCCTCGCAGATCATTGCGATCATGCAGGACGTGCAGGGGAAATACCGTTATCTGCCGAAAGACGCGCTGCGCTACATCGCCAGCAAGGTGGGCATCAGCGAGTCGAAGATCTACGGCGTGGCAACGTTCTATGAGAACTTCTCGCTCGACGTGAAGGGCAAGTACGTGCTCAAGGTCTGCCGCGGCACGGCGTGCCACGTGCGCAAGTCCGGTAACGTCCTGCAGGCGCTCTATGACGCCACCGGCCTGAGCGAGAGCAAGCCGACCTCGGACGACGGCCTGTTCACCATCGAGATCGTGTCGTGCCTCGGCGCGTGCGGTCTGAGCCCGGTCGTCATGGTCAACGACACGGTGCACCCGGCCATGACCCCCGACAAGGCCGTGGATCTCATCGAGGAGCTGCGTGAAAAGGAGGGTGCATAATGCGTCAGAGAATCGAATCCCTGGAGCAGTTCCGCGCCCTGCAGGCCGACTACATGGCCGCGCGCGACGCGGAAAAGCGCAAGATCCTCGTCTGCTGCGGCACGGGCTGTGTCGCCGGCGGCAACCTGAACGTCTATCATGAGCTCAAAAAGCGCATGGACGAGCTGGGCATCCCGTGCGAGGTGTCCCTGACCGAGCACCATGCCGATGCCATCGGCCTGAAGAAGTCCGGCTGCCACGGCTTTTGCGAGATGGGCCCGCTGGTGCGCATCGAGCCGGAGGGCTGGCTGTACACGAAGTGCCAGGTCAGCGACGTGGAGGAGATCATCCAGAAGACCATCCTCGGCGGCGAGTTCATCGAGCGCCTGGGCTACAACCAGAACGGTGAGCTGTATGAGCGCCAGGAGGATATCCCGTTTTACAAAAAGCAGACCCGCCGCGTGCTTGAGCACTGCGGCCATATCGACGCGGAATCCATCGAGGAGTACCTGTCCATCGGCGGCTACGGCGCGCTGGCCAAGGCCCTGTTCGAGATGCAGCCGGACGAGATCGTCCAGGCCGTGAGCGATTCCGGCCTGCGCGGCCGCGGCGGCGCCGGCTTCCCGACCGGGAAGAAGTGGGCACAGGTCGCGGCACATACGGAAGAACCCGTCAAGTACATCGTCTGCAACGGCGACGAGGGCGACCCCGGCGCCTTCATGGACCGCTCCTGCATGGAGGGCGATCCGCACAAGGTCATCGAGGGCATGATCGTCGCGGGCGTGGCCACCGGCTCCACCGAGGGCTACATCTATGTCCGCGCCGAGTACCCCATGGCCGTGCACCGGCTCACCGTCGCCATCGAGCAGGCCAAGGAGCTCGGCCTGCTGGGCGACAACATCCTCGGCAGCGGCTTCAACTTCCACATGCACATCAACTGCGGCGCAGGCGCGTTCGTCTGCGGCGAGGGCTCGGCCATGACCGCGTCCATCGAGGGCAACCGCGGCATGCCGCGCACGAAGCCCCCGCGCTCCGTTGACAAGGGCCTGTACGGCAAGCCCACCTGCCTGAACAACGTCGAGACGTTTGCCAACGTGCCCGACATCATCAAAAAGGGCGCGGACTGGTTCAAGTCCGTCGGCACCGAGGGCAGCTCCGGCACGAAGGCCTTCGCCCTGACCGGCAACGTCGTCAACACCGGCCTGATCGAGGTGCCCATGGGCACGACGATGCGCGAGGTCGTGTACGACATCGGCGGCGGCATCAAAAACGGCAAAGCGTTCAAGGCCGTGCAGATCGGCGGCCCGTCCGGCGGCTGCCTGACCGAGGCGCACATGGACCTGCCCATGGACTTTGACTCGCTCAAAAAGGCCGGCGCGATCATCGGCTCCGGCGGCCTCGTCGTCATGGACGAGGACACGTGCATGGTGTCCATCGCGCAGTTTTTCATGAACTTCATCTGCAACGAGTCGTGCGGCAAGTGCACCCCGTGCCGCGAGGGCACGACCCGCATGCTCGACATTCTCACCCGGATCACGAAGGGCAACGGCAAACCCGGCGACATTGAGGAGCTGCGCTCCCTCGCCAAGATGATCCAGAACTCCTCCCTGTGCGGTCTCGGCAAAACTGCGCCGAACCCCGTGCTGTCCACGCTCGCGAACTTCGAGGACGAATACCGCGAGCACATCTTCGACAAGAAGTGCCGCACCGGCAGCTGCCGCAGCCTGACGACGTATGTCATCGACCCGGCAGTGTGCAAGGGCTGCACGAAGTGCGCGCGCAACTGCCCGGCCGGCGCCATCACCGGCGAGCTGAAAAAGCCGCACCACATCGACACAGACAAATGCATCAAGTGCGGCACCTGCAAGACCGGCTGCCCGTTCGGTGCGATCAAGGAGGCGTGAGCAATGGCTGAAAAGAAAATGATCATCGACGGCGTGTCCTGCCCGTTCACGACCGAGCGCAACGTGCTGGAGGTCGCCCGCAACAACGGCATCGACATCCCCTCGCTTTGTTACTGTGAAAACCTGTCCATCTACGGCGGCTGCCGCCTGTGCCTCGTCGAGAACGACCGCGGCAAGATGGACGCGGCCTGCTCCATGCAGCCGCGTGACGGCATGGTCGTCAACACCCACACGAAACAGGTGCTCGACAGCCGCCGCACCACGCTGCAGCTGCTCATGAGCAGCCACCGGGCCGACTGCCTGACCTGCGACCAGAGCGGCCGCTGCAAGCTGCAGGAGTACGCCCGCCGCTACCACGTGGACGCGCACCGCTTCGAGCCCAATACCTACTGCACCGAGCCGATGGATCTCTCCTCGCCGAGCATCGTGCGCGACCCAAGCAAGTGCATCCTCTGCGGATTGTGCGTGCGCACCTGCGCCGAGATCCAGAACATCGGCGCGGTCGATTTCAGCGGCCGCGGCAAGAAGGCGCACATCTCCGCCGACTTCGGCAAGACCCTCAAGGACACCGACTGCGTCGGCTGCGGCCAGTGCGCGTCCGTGTGCCCGACCGGTGCGATCACCATCCGCAACGAGACGGAGAAATTCTGGTCCATGCTGCAGGATAAAAACCGCAAGGTCGTCGTGCAGTACGCGCCGAGCGTGCGCGCCGGCATGGCCGAGCGCTTCGGCATGCCCGCCAATGAGCCCTGCACCGGCAAGCTCGTCGCCGCGCTGCGCCGCCTCGGCGCCGACGTGGTGTACGACACGAACCTCACGGCCGACCTGACGATCATGGAGGAGTCGGCGGAGTTTCTCGAGAAGGTCAAGACCGGCGCGAAGCTGCCGATGTTCACCTCCTGCTGCCCCGGCTGGATCCAGCACGTCGAGCACCGTCACCCGCACCTCATGCCCCAGGTGAGCACCTGCGGCAGCCCGATGGCGATGTTCGGCTCGCTCATCCGCAAGCAGTTCGCGGGCGAAAACGTCTACTCCGTGGCCATCATGCCCTGCACCGGCAAGAAGTTCGAGGCCGCGCGCCCCGAGCTCGAGAAGGACGGTGAGCGGCTCATCGACCTCGTCATCACGACGAGCGAGCTGTGCGACATGATCGAGGAGGCCGGCATCGACTTTGCCCACCTCCCGGACGAGGAGCCGGACGCCCCGCTCGGCGACTATACCGGCGCCGGCGTCATCTTCGGCGTGACCGGCGGCGTGACCGAGGCCGTCATCCGCCGCGTGCTCGACGATGCCAGCCCCAACACCCTGCAGACCATTGCCGAGTGCGGCGTGCGCGGACTCGAGGGCATCAAGGCGTTCACCGTCACGGCCGGCGACCTGACCATCCGCATCGCGGTGGCCAACGGCCTGGCCAATGCCGACCGGCTCATCGCCAAGGTCGAGTCCGGCGAGGAGCAGTTCGACTTCATCGAGGTCATGGCCTGCCCGAACGGCTGCATCGGCGGCGGCGGCCAGCCCCCCGCCTGCAACAAGCGCAAGGCCGAACGTGCCGAGGCCATCTTCAAGGCCGATGAAGCCTGCGCCCTGCGCATCCCGCAGCAGAACCCCGACCTGGGCTATGTCTACGACACCCTGCTCCAGGGCCGCGCGCATGAGCTGCTGCACATCCACTACCCGGCCCACGGCCAGCACAGCTGACCCGCCGGGGGACCCGGTTTGGCGCATGGCCCCCGGCCTGCGTAAGCCCCGGCCGCGTCCGGCTTCGGCTGCGTAAGCCCCGGCCCGCCCCGCCGGAAACCCCATCTGACCCGAAACGTGCATGGAAGCCACCCTTCCATGCACGTTTTTTCGTTGGGTAGATTTTGTGCCAGCCCCAAGCCTTCTACCCGAGGAGAAGATGCCGAGCTTTGCTCGCCGGATGCCGTGGAAGCGTCTCGCCCCATCCGGCGCCGTCGATCACGCGCCGCTTCTTGCGTGATCTCCTGCTTCCAGTCTAGTATGCTTTTGCATAACTTGTCAAGCGCTTTTTCTCTCGGAAAGAAAGCCAGCCAGCGCGCCCTGCGCAGCTCCCGCGTCCTGCTCCGCACGATCGCCACAGCGCACCCAGCAGCCGCAACCCCGCACCACGTCGCTCCCCGGCCAACCGTCCCGCACCACACCGCTCCCCAGCCAGCCGTCCCGCACCACGCCGCTCCCCGGCCAGCCTGCCCAGCGCCGGCCCCACTCCCCGCTACGGCAGGTTTTCCACAGACTTTCCACAGAGTTTCCCACATTTCTGCCGGTTTCCCACAGCGGCTTTCTTTCCCCTTGGCTTTCTTGGAGAGAGACAGGGTCAGATCTTCTGAGTCGTGGGTTCTTCCTGCAGCGTAAGACACGGTATGGTACGGTACTGTACGGTACGGTTAGGTACGGTGCCACGTGATGTAGCGTCCGCGTCACGCGTGACAAATCTACCCGAACGGCCGCCGTCCGCCCCCTGCCGCGCCGCCGATGACCGACGCCGCAAACCGCTGCGGCGTCTCTGTTTTGCGCTTCCCGATTTGCGTTATGTAAACCAGTTTTTGCCCTCCGTGTCGAATTCGGGCAAATGGGCGATTTCTGCTCGACAAAACGGCGCAAAAAATTTTCTTAGCGCTTTCTTTGCACGAATTTTGTGGTTTCCTCTGCAAATTTCCGCGCGAAAAGGGCCGCCCTTTCGGACGGCCCTTTGCCATTTTGAACCCTGTTTTTCCGCCCGCGTCACGCCGGGTTGACGTGCACGGTGCAGTGCTTGACGTCCGGGTAGTCGCGTTCGAGCTCGTGGTGCACAGCCTCGGCGATGACGTGCGCGTCCCGCAGCGGCAGCGCGCCGTCGACCGCGATCTCGGCGTCAACATACGTCCGGCTGCCGAACAGCCGCGTCTTGAGATCGTCCACGCGCACGACGCCGGGGGTGCGCAGCATCGTTTCCCGCATGGCGGCAACGGTGTCGACATCGCACGCCCGGTCGACGAGCCGGTCGATGCTCTCGTGGAAGATGCCATAGGCCACCTTGAAGATGAACAGGCAGATGACGATGGACGCGATCGGGTCAAGGATGGGCACACCGAGCCGCGCGCCGAGCACGCCCGCAAAGCTGCCGATGGACGACAGCGCATCGGACCGGTGGTGCCACGCCTCGGCCTTGAGCGACACGGAGCGGATGCGCTTGGCCGCCGCGATGGTATACCAGTACAGCCCCTCCTTCACGACGATGGACACGACCGCCGCGATGAGCGCAAGCACGCCGGGGGCGGCCAGCGTCTCGCCGCGGACGATCTTCATCACGCCCGCGTAGCCGATGGCAGCGCCGACGACCACGAGGATGTTGCCCAGCAGGATGGACGCGATGCACTCGAGCTTTTCGTGCCCGTAGGGGTGGCTGGCGTCGGCCGCCTTGTGGGAAAAGACCGCGCCGATCATCACGATCAGCGAGCCGAGAATGTCGGACGCCGAGTGCACGGCATCGGCCACTATGGCCGACGAGTGCGCCACGATGCCGGCGACGAGCTTGAATACCGTCAGGGCCGCGTTGCACACGATGCCGGCGGTGGACACCTGCATGGTCACGCGCTTGGCGTCGTCGGGCGTAGAAGAAGTGCGTGCGCGCATAAATAAGACTCCTTTCGCACAAAAAAAGCGCCTGTGGGGCATATGAGTCCCACAGACGCGGTGATATCCTGTCTGCTGCGGCACGGACGCCGCCCGGCCGTTTTGGCCTGTCATTCGGAGCGAGTATAGCACGTGCGCGGCCGGCCGTCAAGCGGTGTATGCGGTTTTTTTCACCGGCGCAGCCAGTGCACACCGGCGCGGTGGAGCTTGGCGCCGAGGATGAGCGCGATCTGCACCGGGATGCCGACGAAGAACGCTGCCCAGATGTTGTATTCGAGGTATTGAAAGTAAAACGCCGTGATCGTGCTCCACACGAACAGCGACGCGAACACGCACTGCAGCGTCGTCTCGCCCTCCCAGTGGCGGGAGAAGAGAAACGCCACGGCGAACGACACCGGCACCGCCCACACGAACGCCATCCAGTACATCTTGCCGATGCTGAACTGCGAATACAAAAACACCACGACCGCGACGACCCACACCATCGTCACCCACATGGCGGCGATGAGCACCTTGGGCATGAGGTAGGCATCGTGCTGCTTCTCGCCGCCGGTCCCGGCGGCCTCGGCGCGCGCGGCGGCCACGCCGCCGGCCGTCAGCAGATCGTCCACGCGCAGGCCGTAGAGGTCGGCGATGGTCTTGAGCATCACGACATCGGGCAGCGAGTCGCCCCGCTCCCACTTGGACACGGCCTTGTCGGAGTAATTGAACCGCGCGGCAAACTCGGCCTGGGTCAGGTTTTCTTCTTTTCTCAGCTCGGCAAGGTTGGCGGCGAGCGCGCCTCTCACATCATCCATGCTATGAGTATACCACGCCGGGCGTTCGGCCGCAAGAGGGGCGTTTTTACCGAAATATTGGTATTCTCCCGTTGGTAGAATGGCCTTCTCCCAACGTTTCTACCGCTCGCGCGCACGGAGGATGCATTTCAAAAGTCCTTGCCGTATAATGAAACCATGAAGAAATGTGATTTTCCTGACGATGTGCACGTCAGGCATCACCTGCAAGGGAGATCGATATTCATGAGCAAACAGCCCTTCCGCCTGCCGACCTGGCGGCGCAAGCCGACCGCGGACGAGACCGCGCCGGACATTGCCGACAGCGAGCTGGTACCCGCCGAGAGCGCCGCGCGCCCGACGCGCCGCAAGCACGGCAAGCGCACCTATGTCATCGGCGGCGCGCTGCTGGCGCTGGCGATCGCGGCGGCGATCATCATTCCCGGCGCAGTCGGCGGCGGCGACGATGACGGCGCCGGCGGCGCGAGCACGACGCTCTCCCGCCCGGACGGCGACCCCTCCGGCCAGAGCGCGGAGGACAATATCTACATCACGACCGGCGTCATGGATCAGGAGACCTACCGCTCCGAGACGACCGGCGAGACGAAGGCGAAAGTCGGCTTCATCGACTACAATCAGGCCGTGCACAACGTGCGCGTCGTGACGAGCGACAGCGTCTTTACCGAGGCCATCAGCACGAGCATGTTCGTCAAGCTCGGCGAGCAGAAGTATTTCAAGGACGGGGCCATCCTCGTGCGCAAGGCCAGCTCCATCAGCGGCGACACCGCCACGTGGAGCGACCAGATCGTGGCCATCTCGCAGAAGGACTATCAGGACGCCTACGGGCAGGACCCGCGCAACCTCAGCAACTACGTCATCAGCCGCGACACGGTGCAGGATCCCACCATGACCGCCAATGACGACGGCACCTACACCCTCACCTTCGACCTCGAGCCGGCCGGCGCGAGCGCGTACTACCGCCATCAGGTGCGCACGTACAGCGGCGCGTCGAAAAGCCCTGAATTCACGGCCGTGCACATGGTCTGGACGATCGATTCGAACTGGGACCTCCTGCAGATGGACACCGTGGAGAGCTACACCGTGTCCATGTCCGGCCTCGGCAGCCTCAACTGCACGAGCACGCTCACCGAGGTGTTCTCGGACTTCGGCGCCGTGACCGACGACCAGACCGAGTTCCAGCACTATCTCGCCACCGAATATGACCCCAACAACCTCGGCAAGCTCTCCGACGGCGGACAGGACACGCAGGCCATGGTGCGCGACTTCTTCCGCCGCACGCCGAACTACAGCGTCACCGTCACCGCCAACGGCCAGTCCTACAACCTGACGGCGCACGTGGACATCGACCAGACGGCCTTCCAGGTGCGCGGCAACATCGCGGGCGTGGATCTCTTCGCGGCCTACAGCAATGAGCGCGTGTACGTCGCCTTCGGCAGCCAGAAGATCGTCCTGCGCGCGTCCGACACGATCGACGCGGCGCGCACGGTCGCGGGCTACCTCGGCGTGCAGATCCCGAACATCTCGCTCGACGCGGCCGGCATGACCGCGCTGACGAAAAACGTCGCCATGCAGGAGACCGACACCGGCATGACCATCCGGCTCAACGACCCGATGATCTCCGGCACCGTCCTGCTCACGGACCCGGACGCCCTGCGCCTGACGCGCGCGGACGTGGCGCTCAACTTCGGCGGCGCGCGCATGCACGTCACCGCCACGCCGTACTACGGCGGCTTCCGGGTGCAGTCCCTCGAGGGCTATACTGACCTCACCGGCGCGCTGAGTCTTGTCAGCCCGCTCATGGACGCGGCCACGGCCAAGACCGCGACGTTTCACGTCGCCCTCAGCGGCCCGCTGAGTCTCTCGGGCACGGCCACCGTGACCAAGACCTCCGGCGGCTATGACGCCGCGCTCACCACCACGGTCGACGGCGTGACCGTCACGGCCGAGTACATCGGCAGTACGGTGTACGTCTCGGCCGGGAACATCCACGTCAGCGGCACGGGCAGCGAGATCAAGGACCTCGTCGCCTGGGCGGGCAAGCTCGCCGGCGCGGGTAACGCCGCTGCCGCCGGCAATGCCTACGCGCAGTTTTTCCGCGAGCTCACGCCGCAGTCCGCCGTGGACAGCATCCAGGACCTCGCGTGGTCGAATAACGCGCTGCACGCGCAGCTGAACATCGCGGGCACCCCCGTTTCCGCCGCCCTCTCGGCCGACAGCGTGACCGTCACGGCCGCTGGCTGGACGGTGCGCGTGACCATCACCGGCACGTCCGGCGCCGCCACCACGCTCACCCCCACGAGCGGCAATTATGTCACCCTCTCGCAGCTGCAGCCCTTCGCCCCGGTGCTCGAGCGCTATGTCGGCGCACAGGCCATGGGCATGGACGCGACCGTGACCGTCAACGGCTACAGTCTCGATACCGACCTCGTGCTCTCACTCGGCAAGCCCGTCGCGGCGCGCGCCGTGTCGCAGCTGCTCGGCCGCGACCTGACCGTCACGTTCTGGAACAACCGCGTCTATATCGACTTCGGCTGGCACCACGTCGAGGCGTCCATGGATTCGCTCGAGCAGGCGCTCTACGCCGTGCTCACCGTCATGCCGGGCATCGACCGCCAGACCGTGCAGAACGCCATCGAGGCCTACACCTACTTCTTCGAGCACCTGTCGTTTGCGAGCGTCGTCGGCGCGATCTCCGAGTTCGGCTATGCCGACGGGGCGCTGAACATCACGGCGAATATCGCGGCGTCACCGCTGTACATCTCGCTCACGCCGAGCCGGGTCACGCTGCACACGCAGGTCGATTCGGCCAGCCTCGCCGTCACGGCCACGCCGGGCAGCGCCTATGCCGCCGCGCCGGATCTCAGCCCGCAGGGCGGCAGCTACCGCAATCTGGATGATTTCCTCGCCCTGTTCCGGTGAACAGGCGCATCCCGCAAAGTAACACCCCCATCGCACAGCAAGCCCCCGGACATTCCGTCCGGGGGCTTTGCTGTCGTCGGGCACCCAGCCCGCCGTCGAAGCCACGAGGGGGCAAGGCCCGCCTCGGATGAGATCCATACAGAAAGCCCCCAAACCGATTTGGTTCGGGGGCTTTCTGCATCTTCTCTTATGCTCCTCTTGTGCATTCAATGCACGCTCGCCTGCTTCTGCCGCAGGCTCAGGCAGTCGGCGATCATGGCGATGAACTCCGAATTCGTCGGCTTGCCCTTGATATTCGAGACCGTGTAGCCGAAAAACTTCTGCAGCGTCTCGATATCGCCGCGGTCCCATGCGACCTCGATCGCGTGCCGGATGGCGCGCTCGACGCGCGAGGGCGTCGTGTTGAACTTGCGCGCGACCTCGGGATAGAGCACCTTGGTCACGGAGTTGATGATGTCCATGTCGTCGATGGTCAGCAAAATCGCCTCGCGCAGGTACTGGTAGCCCTTGATGTGCGCGGGCACGCCGATCTCGTGGATGACGTCGGTGACGACGCTCTCGAGCGAGGGCTCGGGCTCCGCCGCAGTGAGCTGCGTGCCCGTGCCGCCTGCGCGCTGGCGCGGCCGGGCCGTCTGGCGGATGCGCTGCACGAGCAGCGGCGGGTCAAACGGCTTTTGCATGAAGTACGTCGTGCCGAGCTCCGCACATTCCATCAGCACCTGGTCGTTGCAGATCGCGGAGGTAACGATCACGCGGGACGATGCGTTTTTCGCCCGCAGATGCGTCAGCAGGGACAGGCCGTCCAGATTCGGCAGCACGAGGTCGAGCACCACGACGTCGGGCTGGAATTTGGTGATGAGTTCTTCCGCGCGCAGCCCATTGTCGGTCTGGGCGACCAGTTCCATGTCCGTCTCCTGGCCGATGGCCTTGGAATAGGCCGCGCGGTACTGTTCGCCGGGATCAGCCAGCAGAACACTGATTTTCGTTTCCATAACATTCTCCTCCGCAAAAATTCAGGCTTGCGGTCAGCTCTCTGCCAAATCGCTCATTTCCCCTGTCTTGCGAGGATATTTTACCATATCTGGAATGGAAGAACAATGTGATTTTTGGCGAATTGCTCTAGTTTTCCGTTGACATAATCCGATATTAACCGTCGAAAGGTACAATTTTTCGAAGGAAAGCGCAAAAACTCGCCTGCGTTCGACAGACAGAATGTGTCGAAACGGTATATGTATTATGTAAACCAATATTCCGACACGTGTCCTGTCACCACGACAGTGGCCGACCGGCTGCGCACGGCGCGGCCCGAAAACCGCCGCTTCGGCCGGCGCACGACCAGCGGCACCGCCTGCACGCAGCAAAAAGCGGAAGGGACGGCTGTCCCTTCCGCTTCATACTGTATTTTGTATCTGCGCCCGCGTTCAGTCCCTGTCGTCGTCGCGGCGGCTGTGCGCAGCCGCGCGCTCGGCATGGCGCTGCGCCTTTTCGGCCAGATGATCGGCCTGCTTCTGCGCACGCTCGGCCGCGTGCTGCGCGTGGCGTTGGGCCTTTTCGGCCGCGTGCTGCGCGTGGCGCTGGGCCTTTTCGGCCGCGTGCTGCGCGTGGCGCTGGGCCTTTTCGGCCGCGTGCTGCGCCTTGCGGGCCAGCTCCGCCGCCTGACGCTGTTCGCGCGCGACCTGCGCCTCCGCCTGGCGGCGCAGGCGCGCCTCGAGCTGCTGCTCATGGCGCAGCTGCTGCTCGGTGGCGTGCTGCTCGTGCCGCTCCTGATGCGCAGCCGCGTGCTCGGCATGCCGCTTGAGCAGCTCTGCCTGATGCTGGGTGCGGCGCTCGCTGCGTTCGGCGCGCTCGCGCTCGATGCGCGCGTGCAGCTGCGCGCGGCGGGCCTCGATGCGCGCCGCGCTCGTGGGGTGGTTTGCGCGGAAGTCGTGGTCGAGGTGGTCGCGCCGCTCGCGCACGTGCTCGACGAGCTCGGGATAATCCTGCTCGACGCGGTCGATGAGGCTGTCGCGCTCGGCCTCGAGGTCGGTGAACACATCGTCCTCGGAGTTGCCGAGCAGCGCGGCCAGCTCGTCCGTGTGGCCCTCCAGGTGCAGCAGCACCTCGTCGGTGTCGATGCTGCCGAAGTGGAAATCCTCGTTGAGGAAGTGCTCGAGCATGGTGCGGCGGGCATCCTTGTCGTCCGTTGCGCGCATGCGCGCGAGCATGAGCTGCACGTTGCGCTCGATCTGCACCTCGGCGTCCGCGCCGTAGAGCCACTCGAGCTCCTGCAGCTGGCGGATATCGTCCATGTTGTCGGGGATGCGCTGCTGCGCCCCGCCGATATCGACGGCCGCGCCGGCATCGCGCAGCGCGCCCTGGATCGTGCGGCGCACGGCGCCGGATTCGATCAGCTCCCCGGCCTCAAAGTGCCGCAGCTGGTCGTTGACCTCGCCGATGTGCTCGGTCAGGTAAAAGCGCACGCCCTGCGCGCGCAGCTTGCGGTTGAGCGCGACGAGCCGGTCGCACGCCGTGATGTCCACGCTCACGATGGCGCTGCCGTCGACGATGACGGCCTGCGTATCGGGCTGCACCGCGCCCTCGATGTCCTCCTGAAAGCGGCGGATGTTGGCGAAAAACAGGCTGCCGCTGAAGCGGTAGAGCACGATGTGCGGCAGCGCCTGCACGCCGCTGACGCGGTCGATCGGGAAGAACCCGGCCTTGCCCGGCAGCGTGCCGAGGAAGGTGCGCTGGGGCGCGGCCGCACGCATGAGCACGTCGATGAACGACAGCACCATGCCCACGAGCACGCCCTTGATTGCGCCGAGCAGCAGCACGCCCAGAAACGCCCCGGCGAAGATGCCGAGCTCCACGCGGTTGACGCGCCAGAGCCGCCGCGCGATGCCGAACTCCGTCGCCCCGATGAGCGCGTTGACGACGATGGCCGTCAGCACCGGCACGGGCAGAAAGCGGATGAGCGGCGTGGCCACGAGCAGCACGACGAGCATGGTCACGCTCGCCATGACGGACACGAGCTGCGTCCTGCCGCCGTTGCGCTCGTTGACGGCCGTGCGCGACACGCTGCCCGACACGACGCAGCAGCCGACGAGCCCGGCGGCGACGTTGCCCACGGCATACGTTGCGATCTCGCGGCGGCCGTTGAGGCGGTAGCCGTTTTTCTGCGCCGTGCCGGAGGAAGCCAGCAGCGTCTCGGCCAGAATGACGGCCGCGACCGGCAGCGTCGCCACGAGCGCCTGGGTAAACGGCAGCGCGGAGAGGTCCGGCAGCACGACCTTCGGCAGGCCGCGCGGCACGGCGGCCAGCAGCGCGACGCCCCAGTCGGCCAGCGGCGCGAACGCGCCGAGCAGCCCGCCGAGCACCATCATCACGAGCACCCACGGCACCTTCGGCCACTTGCGCGGCGCGATGAGCAAAATTGCGAGCGTCCCGAAGCCGAGCGCGGCGGTGGGCCAGTTGATGACCTTTGCCGCGTCAAAAACGTGCCCCAGCAGCTCGAAGAGCTCGCCCGTGCCGGTACCGGAGCCGAGCAATTTTGGCACCTGCATGAGGATGATCTCGCAGCAGACGCCGCTGATGAACCCGCCCATGACGGGCTCGGAGATGTAATCGACGGCCTTGTCCGCGCGCACGAGCGCGAACACGGCCAACCACAGCGCGACGTACAGCGTCAGCACCGGCACGACGCGCATGGCCTCCGCGCCGCCGGGCGCGACGCCGAGCGACGTGACCACCGCGCCGATCATGGCGGCCGGCGCGGCGTCGACGCCGAAGATGAACTCCCGCGTCGTGCTGAACATCGCAAACAGCAGAATCGGCACCAGCGACCCGTACAGCCCGTAGACCGGCGGCAGGCCGGCCAGCTGGGCATAGCCCATCGAGATCGGGATGGACAGCAGCGCGATGAGCGCGCCGGAGAACAGATCCGGCCCGAGCTGCGCCCGGTCGTACCCGCGCAGGGAGGCAAACAGCGGCTGAGAAAGCGCTTTCATAGCATCACCTGGTTTTTAAAATATAGAGTGTGTCCCGCTCAGGCGAGCAGGGGGTCAAGCCCGGCGTCGAGCTGGGCGTTGCGCCGGACCTTCGGCCGGTCGATGACCCGGCCGCGCGCGACGACCATATCGAGCGTGCGCAGCACGCGCAGATCGTCGAGCGGGTTTCCGGCCGCGACGATCATGTCCGCGCTCATGCCGGGGGCGAGCGTGCCGGTCACATCGCCGAGCCCGGCCAGCCGCGCGGCCTGCCCGGTGGCGCAGTAGAGCGCGCAGGCGTTGGACGCACCGGCGTACTTGTGGAAGTAGCACAGCTCGCGCCAGAAGTCGTACTGCGCGATCCACTGGCAGCCGACGTCGTTGCCGAGCGCGATGGGAATGTCGTGCGCGAGCGCGGCCTTCGCGCACGCGACCATGCCCTCGAAGACGACGTTGCCGTTGAACTGCTCGACCTCGGTCAGGTGCGTGACCGAGCGGTCAAAGAGCGCGTACGGCAGCGCGGGCGAGAGCGTCACGCACAAGAACGCGCCCCGCTCGTGAAACAGGCGCAGAATTTCGTCGTCCGGCTTTGCGCCGTGCTCGACGGAGTCCACGCCATTTTCCAGCGCCACGCGCACGCCCTCGGGCGACTCGGTGTGCGCCGCCACGGTGTAGCCGAGCGCATGCGCCCGCTCGCACACGGCGCGCACCATCTCGGGCGGCATCTTCAGCTCGCCGGGCACGCCGCGTTCGGTCGCGTCCATGACGCCGCCGGTGATCATCAGCTTCACGAGGTCGGCGCCCTGCGCGTGCACGGCGTCCACCTGCGCCAGCGCCTGGTCGATCGTCTCGGCCGCGATGGCGACGGAGCCGGCCATGTGCCCGCCGGGCACGGAGATGCCCTCGTTGGCGGCGAGGATGCGCGGGCCGACGCGGCGGCCGGCTGCAATTTCGTCGCGCAGGCGCGTGTCAAACGTGCTCAGCCCGCCGACGGTGCGGATCGTCGTCACGCCGCCGAGCAGCTCGTCGCGCGCAAATGCGCACACCATGCGGTAAGCCACGGCGCGCGAGACAGGATTCGAGAGGATGCGGCGCACGAGCTTTTCGTTGTCGCGCTGCTTTTTCTGAATCTTGCCGCTACCGGCCAGATGCACGTGCATGTTGATGAGGCCGGGCAGCAGGCAGCGCCCGCGCAGGTCAATGCGCGTGTACCCCGCCGGGGCGGTGCCGGCAGGCACGATGTCCGTGATCGTCTCGCCGTCGGTGAGCACGCACAGGCCGGGCTGCACGCGCATGTCCTTCGTGCCGTCGAGGAGATTTGCGTTGTCAAAAGCGTATTTCATGCTGCTCATCTCTTTCTGCGGCCCGGTCGCGCCGGGCAAAATGAATAAAAACAGAATATCACATTTGGCGAACATGTCAAGCCGCGCGGGGCATCTACAGCCTTCTCCTCGAGGAGAAGGCATCGCCAGAAGGCGATGCCGAAACGCACCCGAGGCGGGCCTTGCCCCCTCGGACTCCCCCGCTGCTCTATCATTTTAGGAAAAGCTGTGTGTTCGTTCAGCGCCGCCGGTCATGTGCCGCGCAGCAAAGCGCGCCGGGCAAATGCCCGGCGCGCCCGCCCGAGATCGTGCTGTCTTACGCTGCCTTGTCCTGCGCCGCCGAGGCTGCGAGCATGTCGTCGATGCTCACACCGTAGCCCTTGGCGGGGTCGGAAAGCAGCACGTGCGTCACCGCGCCGATGAGCCTGCCGTCCTGCAAAATGGGGCTGCCGCTCATGCCCTGCACGATGCCGCCGGTCGCGGCCAGCAGGTCCGGGTCCGTGACGGTGATGAGAAAGCGCGTGCACCCGCCGTCATGATACACCCGGCTGATGTCCACGGCATACGCCCGCACGTCCTCGCCCGCGACCGTGGACAGAATGGTCGCGCCGCCGGTTTTCACCGCGTCGGCCGATGCCGTCTCGACTGCCGCACCGTCCGGCGGCGCGTCCAGCGTGCCGAAAATGCCGAAGATGCAGTTGCGCTCGATGCCGCCGATGCGATTGCCGGGGTCGAAGCTGCCGACGAGCTCGCCGGCCGTGCCGTGGCCGCCGGGGCGCGCGTCCGCGATGACGGCCGAAAGCACGCTGCCGTCACGCAGCGGCATGAGCACGCCGCTCGTCTCGTCCGAGATGCCGTGGCCGAGCGCGCCGTAGCGCCCCGTGGCCGGGTCGTAGTACGTGAGCGTGCCGACGCCCGTCACCCCGTCGCGCAGCCAGAGACCGAGCTGCCGCGTGCCGTCGGCCGTGACGGCGGGCGTGACCGTCGCCGTGACCTCCGCGCCGCCGCGCAGCACGGTCACGGACAGGGTGTCGCCCGCCGCGTCCATGGCGGCGAGAAAGTCCGCCGAAGACGCAATGTCCCGGCCGTCGATGCGGCAGATCACGTCACCGGGCAGCAGGCCCGCGTCCTTCGCGGGCGTGGCCTTGCCGCCGGGCGTATCCACCTCGGCGAGGTCCGCCACGAGCATGCCCGCCGTGGTCATCTGGATGCCGGCGGCCCGGCCGAGCGGCACGAGCGACGCCGCCTGCGCCGACACGCCCGCGCACAGCGCGAGCGCGACCGCCGCCGTGACGGCAAACCGGCGCAAAAAATGTTGTTGTTTCCGCAAAAAATCCCCCCTTTGTGCGTGCAGTATCAGTATGCCGGGTTTCGGGCAAAATAGCGGCGGAACATTCTTGCTCGATTGCCTGCCGGGGCGCAAATGCCTGCAGCGGCGCGCATACGATGTACGGAACCAGTTTTGGTAATTCGATGCATCGGAGGCATTTCCATGACGCAAATCTTAAAACAGGGCGACCGGGGCGCGCTCGTGTCGCTGCTGCAGCTGGGGCTGACGCGCGCGGGCCAGACGCCGGGCGCGCTCGACGGCATCTTCGGCGCGCAGACGGCGGCGGCCGTGCGCGCGTTTCAGGCGGCCAACGCCCTCGCGCCGGACGGCATCGTGGGCGCGCGGACGCACCGCGCACTGCTGCCGTACTACACCGGCTTCGTCACGCGCACCATCCGCGCGGGCGACACGTTTTCGGCCCTCGCGCGGCAGTACGGCACGAGCGTGGACGCCATCTCGCTCGCCAATCCCTACCTCGACCCGGAGCGGCTGCCGCTCGGCCGGGCGCTGACGATCCCGCTGCCGTTTTCCGTCACGCCGGCGGACATTTCCTATTCCTCGGCGCTCATCGGATATACCGTGCGCGGGCTGGCCGCGCGCTATCCCATGCTCGCCGTCGGGGAGTTCGGCCGCAGCGTGCTCGGCCGGCCGCTGTGGTATCTGACGCTCGGCAGCGGGCCGAAGCTCGTGTTTTACAACGCCGCGCACCACGCCAACGAGTGGATCACGACGCCGCTGCTGCTCACGTTCTGCGAGCAGCTGTGCGCCCGCCTCGGCGACGGGGGCGACCTTGAGGGCCAGAACATCCGCGACCTGCTGACAAAGGTCACGCTCGTGCTCGCCCCGGCCGTGGACCCGGACGGCATCGACCTCGTGACCGGCGCGCTCGATGCCGAGACGACCGCTGCGGCCAAAGCGCTCGCGGCCAATTACCCCGACATTCCCTTCCCCGCGGGCTGGAAGGCGAACATCCGCGGCATCGACCTCAACCTCCAGTACCCCGCGGGGTGGAGCATCGCGCGCGAGATCAAATTCGCCGCGGGCTACACGCGCCCCGGCCCGCGCGACTATGTCGGCCCCGCGCCGCTGGTCGCGCCCGAGAGTCTGGCGATGTACGGCTTCACCCGCGCGCTCGACCCGCTGCTCACCCTGTCGTACCACACGCAGGGCCGCGTCATCTACTGGCAGTACGACGGCTATGACGTGCCGGGCAGCAAAGCGATCGCAAAGCAATTTGCCGCCGTGAGCGGCTACGACGTGGCCGACACGCCCTACGCCTCCGGCCACGCGGGGTATAAGGACTGGTTCATTCAGGACTACCGCCGCCCGGGCTTCACGATCGAGGCGGGCAGCGGGGAAAATCCCCTGCCGCTCAGTCAGTTCCCGGACATCTGGTCGGATAACCTCGGCATCCTCCTCGGCGGCATGACGGCGGTTTTGTGACACTTGTCACAGCCTGCATCAAAGCCTCCCACATGACACATTTTGGCCGTTTTCCGCCAAAAAATGCGTGCTAAGATATTCACAAAGCAGGCCAAACGGTTCGTTTTTTCACGTCACGAAGGAGGAAATGATCATGCAGCTGTCAGACAAGATCAAAAAATTCAGCGTCGAGCAGGCCATTGACTACCTCAACCAAAACCCGGTCAAGAACCTGCCGAAGCTCCTCGACTGAGCGGACACGTTCTGCGCCGGGAAGTTCGAGGGCCAGCGCCGCGCCATCCGCAAGGCGTGCCTCGCCCCCACCGACGCGCACTACCCGATGGTGCAGCACATCCGCAACGATGTCGACCCCGGCGTGCGCAAGACCACGCTCGTGAACTTCTTCATCTACGGCATCTCCTCGTGCTACACGAGCGTGAACTGGGACGCGATCTCGTCCGAGGCGTATTTCCGGCAGCTGATCGACCTCGGCTGCCTGTTCATCTGGTATTTCCACTACATGCCGGTCGGCAACGACGCCTCGCCAAGCAGGCAGCCGCCGCGGCGAAGAAAAAGTAAAAAAACGCCAATAGAAAAGCACCGTCTCCCGGTCGGGAGACGGTGCTTTTGCACGCACGCCGTTGTTACGACCCGCTGCCGGACGCCTGCGCGGGCGCGGTGACCTCCGTGCGCGTGACGCCCTTGGAGAAGGTCAGGCTCTTGAGGATGGCCGAAAAATCGTTGGACATGCTGCGGTAGAGGTCGGCATTCTCGTTGGCGAACTGCACATCCGTCGGCAGCTCGGCAATGAGGTTGTAGTTTGCGCCGTCGACGGTCAGGCCGCAGATGGCCTGATACTCCGGCAGCTCGGTATAGTCATAATCGGTGGGAAAGACCTCAAGCATGAACAGGAAGCCGCCCAGACCGTTGTCATGGTCGGTCTTTTCGTAAAAGCCGACGTAATAGCCGCCGTCGTTGGCGCCGCACTCGGTCAGGTACTGGTCGCCCCAGCTGGCCGGCAGCGTGACGGAAAAATAGCCGCCCTTGCCGTTGTCATACGTCGGGCAGAGGGTGATGTCCTCCGCCTTTTGGGCCGCATCGGCCGTCGGCTGAGCGGACGCGGCGGTCTCGTCGCTGCGGCCGCAGGCGGCCAGGGCCAGCGCGAGCGCCAGCGCCAGCACGAGCGCCGGAATGCTTCGTTTCATGCAGATCGCTCCTTTCCGAATCTTTGCACGGGAATATTATACGCCGCCGGCCCGCGTGTGTAAAGCCCACCGGCCGGGCGGCGCGCGGCGCGCAAAAAGATGCACGCCAGAAAATCTGACGTGCATCCGTGCGAAAGGTTCCGGTTTTTTTACGCGGCGGCAGACCTGCTGGGCTTGCGCAGGACGATCTGCAGCACAATGACGACCACGATGGCCGCAACGCCGACCAGGTCGGTCGTCAGCTTCGGGTCGATCAGGCACAGGCCGCCGGCGGCGAGCAGGATGCGCTGCCACCAGGGCGCGTGCGCGACGATGTAGCCCTCGAGCGCGGCGGCGATGCTGAAGATGCCGAGGCAGGACGTGATGATGACCTGCACCGCGGCGAGCACGCCCTGATCCATGAGCAGCATGGACGGGTTCATCGCGAAGATGTACGGCACGATGAACGCCGCAATGGCGAGCTTCGTGGCATTGATGCCGGTCTTCATGGGGTCGGACTTGGCGATGGCGGAGCCAGCGTAGGCGGCCAGCGCGACCGGCGGCGTGATATCGGCGACGATGCCGAAGTAGAACACGAAGAAGTGGGCCGCGACCTTCGGGATGCCGAGCGTGATGAGGATCGGCGCGCAGGTGGAGGCCATGATGCAGTAGTTGGCGGTCGTGGGCACGCCCATGCCGAGCACGATGCAGCACAGCATCGTCAAAAACAGCGCCAGCAGCAGCGAGAGCGTCGGGTTCGGGATGGCGCTGCTGATGGCGATGACGCCGCTGATGAGCTTGGACGCCAGGCCCGTGACGGTGATGCAGCCCGCGATCATGCCGGCCATGGCGCAGGCCACGGCGACGGTGATGCTGCCCTTGCCGCCGGCCTCGAGCGAGTCGAGGATCATGCGGCCGGTCTTTTTGGCGGTGATGCCGGCGACGCTGCCGGTCTTCGTCTCTTTAACCTCGGCCGAGGCGTCGCGGATGGTGCCGACCAGGCTCACGGCGATGGAGATCAGGATGGCGATCGCGGCGGAAAACTGCAGCGAGCGGATGTTCGCCGTGACCATCCAGATCAGGAACACGAGCGGAAGCAGCAGATAGACGTTGCGGATGAGGTACTTGAAGCGGGGCAGCTCCGAGCGCGGGATGCCCTTGAGGCCGAGCTTCTTGGCCTCGAGATGCACGGAGATGAAGATGCCGCCGAAATACAGCACGGCGGGCAGAATGGCCCAGAGGGTGACCTGACCGTAGGTCACGCCCATGTACTCGGCCATGAGGAACGCGGCCGCGCCCATGATGGGGGGCATGATCTGGCCGCCGGTGGAGGCGGCCGCCTCGACGGCGCCGGCGAACTCGGGCTTGTAGCCGGTCTTTTTCATCATCGGGATGGTGACCGAGCCGGTGGTGACGGTGTTGCCCACGGAGGAGCCGGACACCATGCCGCACAGGGCGGACGAGATGACGGCGACCTTGGCCGGGCCGCCGGAGGTCCAGCCGGCGATGGCATTGGCCGCGTCGATGAAGAAGCTGGCGATACCGGTGCGCTCGAGGAAGCCGCCGAAGATGATGAACACGGCGATGAACTTCGCGCACACCTGCACGGGCGTGCTCAGCACGCCGGACGTGCCGAAAAACAGCGTGTAGATCACGCGGCCGAGCACCTGCTGGAACGTCTGCCCGGCGTTGAGCATGCTCACGAACGTGTACACGAGCAGCGCGCCGACGACCACGAGGATCGGCAGGCCGACGCAGCGGCGGCACAGCTCTGCCAGCACGAGGATGCCGGCCACGCCGACGGCGATGAGAAACGGCGTCATCTTGGCGGCGCTGGTGAGCGTCTTGATGAGCACGGAGTAGTTAAAGCAATAGTAGAAAAACGCAGCCGCGCCGATGACCATGATGACGATGTCGTACCACGGCAGGCGGTTGGGGTGCACATGCTTCTTGCTGGCGGGATAGGTCAGGTAGCCCATGATGACGATCAGCCCGAGGAACGCGGTCAGGCGGATCTCAAGCGCGGCGGTGCTGAACAGCGTCGACCAGATGCAGTAGATCGAAAACAGCGCCATGACGACGGAGATGACGATCTTGGGCTTGCCCGTCCAGACGCGGGTGGCGGATTCGCGGTCATACTTACGCATGACGGCGTCCATTTCCTCCTGCAGCGAAGCGTTTGCCGCGGCGTCCGCGGCCTTCTTGGTGTCAGACATAAGGGGGAAACCTCCGTTCCGGTTAGGATGGAAAAACTACGGCGTCAGGGGTACTGACGCCGTAGCGAACGTTTACGGGATGCGGCGCATCACCGGGTCGGGCATCAATAGGTGCCTGCCTTGATGGTGGCGGCGGTGTAGTACGGGGAGGCCGCGAGCAGAGACTGCACGTGGCTGTCGTCGAGGCTGACGAGGTAGACGCTGCCGGCGGTGGCGAGGTCGGTGATGGCCGTGGTGGGCGCACCGGCGACGATGAACGCGGCATCGATCTTGCCGTCCTTCAGGCTCTCGGCGCTGTCGCCGAAGCTCTGGTACACGGCGGAGATGTCAGACTCCTTGAGGTCGTAGGCGTTGAGCACGTCAATGGCGTTGAAGTACACGCCGGAGCCGGCAGCGCCGATGGAGACCTTCTTGCCGGCGAGGTCGGCAACGGTCTTGATGTCGGGGTTGGTGGTGACGATCTGGACCTGCTCCTGATACAGCTGGGCGACGACGGAGAAGCCGGTGACCGGGCTGTCAAACAGGCGCTGGCCGTTGTAGGCGTAGTTCATAACGTCGCTCTGCACGAAGGCGAGCTGGACGTTGCCGTTGGTCAGATCCTCGACGTTGGCCTGAGAGCCGCCGGAGGTGAGGGCCGTGACCTTGCAGTCGGACTTGCCGGAGACGAAGGAGGCGAGCACGCCGCCGAAGGCGTAGTACGTGCCGGACTCGCCGCCGGTGCCGAAGCTGAGGGCGGAAGCGGTGCCGTTGCCGGCGCCTTCCTTGACCGCGTCGACCTTGACGCCTTTCTCCTCAAAGTACTTGGCAGCGCCGGGGTGATACGGCACGCCCTTGACGGAGGCGGCAGCCTCAAGGCTCAGCTCCGCGCCCTTGGCGTGCTGGGCGGTGATGGCGTCGAGATTGTCAAAGATGGTGGACACGAACGCATAGATCTCGTCGGTCGGGACATCGTCGCGGGCGATGACGACCGCGCCGACGGAGACGGTGTTGGTGTCGACCTTGGCGGTGGAGCCGGAGTCGTCGGGGTTCTTGGTGTCGGTGCCGCCGCCGCAGGCGCACAGCGCGAACACCATGACGAGGGCGAGCGCCAGAGCCACGATTTTGTTGAACTTCATAGTTGGTTCTCTCCTTTTTGAAATTTTCCTCTTGAAAAGATTCAATATGCGTTCATTATACCTGCAATTCGTGCAAATTTCAAGCGAAAAATGAAACTTTATGCTTGCTTCTGTGCAAAAACTTTCACACACTAACGGATTTCTGATACAAACCGCCACATCTTGCGCCGCTTGGGCAATTTTTCCCACGCCGGGCACAAGATCCCTCACACAGGGAAGCAAAAATCCGGCCCGTGCAAAAATCGCACAGGCCGGATGCTCTGACCAAATCGCGTTATTCGTCCTTGTCCTCAGGCGGGTCGGGCTGCACGAGCACGCGCTCGACGCGGCGGCCGTCCATGGCGAGGACCGTGACGGTGAGGTTTTCGTACCGGAAGCTGTCGCCCGGCTTCGGGAACGTGCCGAAGCGCTCGAGCGTCCAGCCGCCGACGGTGGTGCTGTCGGCGTCGTCGAGGGCGTCCTCGTTCCAGTCGAGCAGCTCGAGAAAGTCCGAGAGCGTCATGGCGCCGTCGAGCTCATAGCCGCCGTCGGGCCGCGCGACGACCTCGTTTTCCACCACGTCGGTCTCGTCCCAGATGTCGCCGACGAGCTCCTCGAGCACGTCCTCCATCGTGATGACGCCGAGCGTACCGCCGAACTCGTCCGTGACGACGGCGAGGTGCTTCTGCTCGCGGCGGAGCTTTGCCAGCACGTCGGGCAGGCGCGTGGTTTTGTAGACGAAGCACGGCGGGATGAGCTGCGCGCGCAGGTCGTCCGGCCGGCCGTCCATCATGGCCTTGAAAAAGCGGTTGAGATACAGAAAACCGATGATATTGTCCACGCTGCCGGAGTAGACCGGCAGACGGGAATACGACGAATCGTCAATGATGCGCACGATCTCGTCCCAGTCGTCGTCGATATCGATGGCGACCATGTCGACGCGGGCGGTCATGGCCTCGCTCGCGCTGATGTCGGAAAAGTCGAGCGCGGAGCGCAGCAGTTCGCTGCGGTCCTCGTCGAGCACGTCCTCGTCCTCGGCGGTCTCGATGATGGACTGCAGCTCCTGCGAGGCGGCCTCCTCGGGGTCGCCGTCGCCGGTGTCGCCGTGCAGGGGGCGCGTGATGAGGTGCACGAGCCCGACGACGAGCCAGATGACGGGATAGAGGATGACCGACAGCGCGCGGATGACATACGCGTTGCGCAGGGCGATGCCGTTGGCGTTCTGCTTGGCGACGATCTTCGGCATCGTCTCGCCGAAGATGATGACCAGCAGCGTCAGCACGACGGTGGACACCCACGTCCACTGCTCGCCCGCGAGCAGGATGACGATCACGGAGCCGAGCGACGACGCCGCGATGTTGACCAGGTTGTTGCCGATGAGGATGGCGCTGAGGGTGCGGTCGAAGTGGTCAAGGATGCCGACGGCGGTCTTCGCGCGGCGGCTGCCGTCCTCGGCGGCGTTTTCGAGCCGCAGCCGGTTGGCCGATGAATACGACATTTCGGACGCGGAGAAGAACGCGGACAGCGCGATCAGCACGACCAGCGCAACAAAATACCACACGATGCTCATGCCGGCTCGCCCCCCTTCTCCGGGGCGGCCCCGGCCGCCGCGTCTGCCTCGGTCTCCTCCGGCAGCAGGCGCACGATGAGCTTGACGATGCGCTTTTGCTTCATGTCGGAGATGCGCACGTCCAGCCGGTGATAGCGGAAGCCCTCCCGCTCGCGCGGGATGTAGGAAAACTGCTCATACGTCCACTCGCCGAGCAGCTTATACTGCAGTTCCTCGTCGTCCTCGGGGTCGGTGTAGTCGAGCCGGTCGAACACCTCGCCGACGGTCATCTCGGCATCGACCTCGTAGCGGCCGCCGCCGAGCGGCACGAACGACTCCTCGACCACGTCGTCCTCGTCCCAGATCTCGCCGACGAGCTCCTCAACGATGTCCTCCACGGTCACGATGCCGAGGGTGCCGCCGTAGTTGTCGGTGACGATGGCGAGGTTGGCCTTGCGGCGGCTGAGCTCGGGCAGCACCTCGGCGATGAGGGTGCTCTGGTGCACGAACATGGGCTCGTCGAGCAGGGGCCGGACGTCCACGGCCCTGCCGCCGTTTTTGATGCAGGCCTTGATGTATTTGCGGATCTGCAGGATGCCGATCACGTTGTCAATGCTGTCGGCGTACACGGGCAGGCGGCTGTGGCGCTGCTCGCGCACGTAGGCGAGGATGTCTTCCGGCGGATCGTCCACGTCCACGGCGGCGACGTCCACGCGCGCCGTGATGACGCTCTCGACCGGCACCTCGGCAAACGACAGGGCCGAGCTCATGAGCTCGCCGCGCTCGGCGGTCAGCTCCCCGTCGTCGGTCATGTTTTCGATGATGTCGGCCAGCTCATCCTCCGTCACGGTCACGGCGGGCTCGCTCTGGATGCGGCGGGCGGCGGCGTTGCCGAAGGCGGTGAGCATGGCGGACAGGGGCTGAAAGAGCACCATGAAAAACCGCAGCGAACGCGCCGTGCGCATGGCCAGCCGCTCGGCGTATTTCTTGGCGATGCTCTTCGGCAGCATCTCGCCGGCGAAGAACACGACCACGGTCGTGATGAGCGTCGCGGCGGTGACGGCCCACATGCCCCACTGCCGCTGCACGGCCACGGTCACGAGCGTCGCGATCGTCAGGTGCAGAATGTTCGTGCCGATCAGCAGCGTCGTGATCGCCTGATCGAAGTGGTCGAGCACATACAGCGCCTGCTCGGCACGGCGGTTGCCGTGGTCGGCGGCGGCTTTGAGCCGGATGCGGCTCGCGGATGCAAACGCTGTCTCCATGACGGCGAAATAGGCCGCGCCAAGGAGCAGCACGATGATAACAGGCAAAAGATTCCATAAATCCTGCTTAGGGCCAGCGTCCATTGCGGATCATCACACTCCTGAATACCTCTCCCGGCCGGTGCCTATCCGGACGGGAGATAAATTAACGTTCATGATACCATAAAATGCCCGGCGCGTCAACGGGTTTTCTCCTCCGTGACGGCGACGTTGCCGGGCCCGGCCAGCTCGCGCAGCTCCTCGACGAGTGCGGGGTGCACGATGCAGCGGGCGGCGGCGCGGCGGCCCGTGTCCTCAAACACGAGCACGAGCTGCTCGTCGCCGGGGAACATTTCAAGGATGAGCTCGATGCGCTTCACGGCCGGGTGATCCTTATCCGGCAGGCGCACCCAGAGGCGGTGCCGCTTCGGCGGCGCGGGCCGGGGCGGCGGGTCGCGGCGCGGCGGCGTGCGCAGGGTCTCAAGCCCCTGCTCCGTCAGCGGCAGGACCTTGTCCGCCACGAGCTGGGGGTCGGATTCGTCGCGCGTCGAGATGCGCCCGGAAACGAACAGCGCGGGGTTTTCCTGCGCCAGCAGGTCACGGCAGGCATCGAGCGCGGGCGAAAACACGAGCACCTCCATGCTGCCGCCGTCGTCCTCGATCTGGAGGTGGGCCATGCGGGTGTTCTTGCGCGTGGCGCGCTCGCGGCTGGCGGTGCAGATGCCGGCCAGCACGACGCGCTGCCCGTCGCGGTAGCGGTGCGCGGCCGTGGCCGGGGCGTGGAAGCTCGCGAGAATATCGCCCATGGGCGCGGCCTTGGCCTGCTGCGCGAGCGCGCGGTAGTCGTCCATCGGGTGGCCGGTGAGGTAGAGCCCCGTCGTCTCGCGCTCCATGGCCATGAGCTCCGCGCGCGTGAACTCCTCCACGTCCGGCAGCACGAGCTGCGTCGTGTCGGCGGGCTCGCCCCCGTCGTCCGGCGCGCTGAAGAGGTTCATCTGGCCGGTAAGGTTCATGCGGCTCTCGCTCGCGGCGCCGCCCAGCACGCGGTCGACCGACTGCATGAGCGCCTTGCGCTTGTAGCCCATGCGGTCGAAGCAGCCGGCGCGGATGAGGCTCTCGACGGCGCGGCGGTTGAGGTCGTGCCCGTTCATGCGGCGGCAGAATTCGTCAAACGCCGTGAACGGCCCGCCGATCTCCCGCTCGCGCATGAGCGCCTGGATGAGCCCGCGCCCCACGCCCTTGATGGCCACGAGGCCGAAGCGCAGGTCGCCGTTTTCCACGGTGAAGTCGGCGTCGGACGCGTTGATGTCCGGCGGCAGCAGGCGGATGCCCAGCTCGCGGCACTCGGCGATGTACTCCGTGACCTTCGGCGTGTTGTCGAGCACGGAGGTCAGCAGCGCCGCCATGTATTCGTGCGGGTAGTTGCGCTTCATGTACGCCGTGCGGTAGGACACGATGGCGTAGGACACCGCGTGCGCCTTGTTGAAGGCGTAGCTCGCGAAGGCGAGGATCTCGTCGTAGATCTCGTTGGCCGTCTGCTCCGGCACGCCTCTGGCCACCGCGCCGGGGATGCTGCGCTCGGGGTCGCCGTGTACGAAGGCAGCGCGCTCGGCCGTGATGACGGCCTCCTTCTTCTTCGACATGGCGCGGCGGATCATGTCCGCCTGGCCGAGCGAGAACCCGGCCAGCTGCCGGAAGATCTCGATGACCTGCTCCTGATAGACGATGCAGCCGTAGGTCACGGACAAAATCGGCTCGAGCAGGGGGTGCTTGTAGGTAATGCGCTCCGGATGCGCCGAGCAGGCGAGAAACCGCGGGATGCTCTCCATCGGCCCGGGGCGGTAGAGCGCGATGACGGCGGTGATGTCCTCGATGCTGCGCGGGCGCAGCCCCATGCACACGGCCGTGATGCCCGCGCTCTCGAGCTGGAACACGCCGACGGTGCGCCCGGCGGCGAGCATGTCAAACGTTTTCTTGTCGTCGAGCGGGATGCGCTCGACCTGGAACCCCGGCTCGCGGCGGCGCACCTGCCGCGCCGCATCCTCGAGCACGGTGAGGTTGCGCAGACCGAGAAAGTCCATCTTCAGCAGACCCAGCTCCTCGAGCGTCGTCATCTGGAACTGGCACACGAGCGCGCCGTCGTTGCTGGCCAGCGGCACGTAGGCGTACACCGGCTGCTCCGTGATGACCACGCCCGCCGCGTGCGTGGACGCGTGGCGCGGCATGCCCTCGATGGCGCGGGCCGTGTCGATGAGCTGGTGCAGCCGGTCGTCCCCGTCGTACATGGCGCGCAGTGTCTGCGACTGCTGCAGCGCCTCGTCGAGTGTGGTGTTGATGCCGCCGGGGATGGCCTTGGCCACGGCGTCCACCTCGGCGTAGGTCATGTTCATGACCCTGCCGACGTCGCGGATGGCCGCGCGCGCGGCCATGGTGCCGAAGGTAACGATCTGCGCCACGTGGTCGGCGCCGTATTTGCGGATAACGTAGTCGATCACTTCCCCGCGCCGCTGCACGCAGAAGTCCACGTCGATATCCGGCATGCTCACACGCTCGGGGTTGAGAAAGCGCTCGAAGTAGAGGTTATACTGCACGGGGTCCACGTCCGTGATGCCGAGGCAGTAGGACACGACGCTGCCGGCAGCGCTCCCGCGCCCCGGCCCGACGGGGATGTGCTGGGCCTTGGCGTAGCCGATGAAATCGCTCACGATGAGAAAGTAGTCCACAAAGCCCATGCGCCGGATCATGTTGAGCTCATAGTCCAGCCGCTTTCGCACCTCCGGCCGGTCGCCGTAGCGTTTGGCAAAGCCGCGCGCGCACAGCTTCGTGAGATAGGCGTCCGCGTCCGTCTCCCCCTCCGGCAGCAGAAAGCGCGGCAGGTGGTAGTGGCCGAACGTGAAGTCAAATTGGCACCGGTCTGCGATGCGCTGCGTGTTTTCCACCGCGTCGGGGTATTCGTCAAAGAGCGCGCGCATCTCGGCCTCGCTCTTGAGGTAAAACTCGTCGTTCGGGAAGCGCAGGCGGTCCGGGCTGTCGAGCGTCTGCCCGGTCTGGATGCACAGCAGCACGTCCTGATCGTAGGCGTCCTGTTTTTTAATATAGTGTACGTCGTTCGTCGCCGCGAGGGGGATGCCCGTCTCGCGGTGGATGCGCAGCAGCGCCGCGCGCACGCGCGCCTCGTCGGTCATGTGGTGGTTCTGCAGCTCGAGGTAGAAGTTTCCCTCGCCGAACAGTTCCTGCAGCTCCACGGCGCGTGCCTTGGCGGCGTCATAGTCGCCGCGCAGGATCGCGCGTGGAATGTCGCCCGCGACGCAGCCGCTCAGGCAGATGAGGCCGTCTGCGTGCTTGTGCAGCAGCGGCCAGTCGATGCGCGGCTTGCCGTAAAACCCGCGCTCGAACGCGGCCGACACGAGATAGCACAGGTTGTGGTAGCCCGTCTCGTCCCGGCAGAGCAGGATCAGGTGCGTGTAGGCATCGTCCACGCCGTGAACGCGGTCGGTCATGCCGCGCGGGGCGACATAGACCTCGCAGCCGATGATCGGCCGGATGCCGGCAGCGGCCGCCGCCTTGTAAAAAGCGACCGCGCCGTACATGACACCGTGGTCGGTGATCGCCAGCGCGGTCTGGCCCAGCTCCTTGGCGCGCTCGATGAGCGGCCCGATGCGGCACGCGCCGTCGAGCAGGCTGTATTCACTATGTACGTGCAGGTGTGCAAACCCCATCGTGCGTTCCTTTCAGTCGTCCATGTGAAATTCCATGAGTTTTTTCAGCCGGTAGTTCAGGCAGCTCTTCGTCACCGGCGGATACGAGAGCGTGGCGAGGTCGGCAAGGCTTGCCTCGGGATTGGCAATGCGCAGCAGCGCCGCGCTCTGCAGCTTTTCCGGCAGCACGTCGAGCCCGTAGTCGCGCTCGATGCGGCGGATGGCGTCGATCTGCTCCTGCGCCGCGGCGACGACCTTGTCGGCGTTGGCGGTGTCGCAGTTGACCTTGCGGTTGATGGAGTTGTTCATGGACTTCTCCACCTTGGCGGACATGATGTCCATGGCGGCGCAGGGCGCGCCGATCTTGGTCAGGAAGTCCTCGATGGCCTCGGACTTTTTAAAATAGAGCACGGTGTTCGCGCCGCGGTCGATGCTGCGCGCGGCAAAGCCCAGCTCCGTGAGCAGGGCGGCCGTCTCGCGGCTGACGCTCGCGTGCGCCGTGATGAGCTCGAGGTGGTAGTTCTTGCTCGGGTCGGTGACGCTGCCGCCCGCGAGGAACGCCCCCCGCAGGAACGACGCCCGGCAGCAGTCGTTTTCGAGCACGGCGAGGTTGATGTGGTGCGCGACCGTGCGCGAGAGGTCCGCGCCGAAGGCGGCGAACACCGTCTCGATAGCGGCGCGGTCGGTGATGGTCAGCACGTGGCGGCCGCCGGTCTTTTCCTCGGCCGGCAGGGCAAAGTGCGCGCCGAACGCGCGGCGGAACAGCTTCGGCAGCCGCTCGGCAAAGGCGTCGCACGCCGTGACGATGCGGATCTCCCGCGTCGTGAACGTGTGGCAGTACAGCAGCACGCCGTAGGCCTCGGCCACGGCGCAGCAGTGGCGGCCGAGCGGCACGCGGCACAGCTCGTTTTTCACATCGGATGCAAAGGACATGGCGCGCCTCCGTCAGGTCGTCTTGGGAAAGTCCCGGTTGCGCAGGCGGACGTTGGCGTCGCGCGCGGCGAGGTAATCCGTCAGCGCCTTGGCCACGGCCACGCTGCGGTGCTGCCCGCCGGTGCAGCCGATGCCGATGGTCAGCGCGTAGCGCCCCTCGGCGGCGTACTGCGGCAGGAGAAAGTCGACCATGTCGGTGAGCTTCGTGAGAAAATTTTTCGCCACGTCGCTGCGCAGGACGTATTCCTGCACCTCGGCGTCCATGCCGCTCAGGGGGCGGAGCTTTTCCACATAAAACGGGTTCGGCAGAAAGCGCACGTCGAACACGAGATCGGCGTCGATCGGGATGCCGTACTTGAAGCCGAAGGCCACGACGTTGATGAGAATGTCGCGCCGGGTGCCCCCGTCGGCAAAATACTCGCAGATGCGCTTTTGCAGCATGGCGAGCGTGAGGCCCGTCGTGTTGATGACATAATCCGCGCGCTCGCGCACGGGGGCGAGCAGCTCGCTCTCGCGGCGCACGGCCTCGGGCAGGGAGCAGCCGCTCTCGGCCTGCAGCGGGTGCGGCCGGCGCGACTCCTTGTAGCGGCGCACGATGGCGCTCTCCGACGCCTCGACGAACAAAATACGGTAGTCCACGCCCATGTTTGCGAGCTCCCCGAGCGCGGCAAAAAGCTCGGAAAAGCTCTCCTGACTGCGGATGTCCGTCACGAGCGCGACCTTTTCATACCTGCCGCGTGTGGCAAGGCACAGCTCTGCAAACTTCGTCAGCAGCGCCGTGGGCAGGTTGTCCACGCAGTAAAAGTCCAGATCCTCCAGCACGTCGGCCGCGCGGCTCTTGCCGCCGCCGGACAGGCCCGATACGATCAGAAATTCCATCCCGTCACCCCCGGATGATCTTCACTTCCGGCTCAAGTTCCACGCCGGACGTGCGCAGCACCTCGCTGCGGATGTGGTCCATGAGCCGCAGCACATCGTCAAACGTGGCCCCGCCGCGGTTGACGACAAAGCCCGCGTGTTTCTCGCTCACCTGCGCGCCGCCGACGGCATAGCCCTTGAGGCCCGCCTCGTCGATGAGCGCGGCGGCATAGCCCCCAACAGGGCGCTTGAACGTGCTGCCCGCGCTCGGCAGGTCGAGCGGCTGGCGGCTGCGGCGGCGCTCGCTCAGATCCATCATGCGCGCCCGGATCTCCTCCGGGTCGCCCGGCGTGAGCGCGAGCGTGCTGCCGAGCACAACGCAGTCCGTGTCGGAAAAGGCACTGTGCCGGTAGCCGAAATCGTGCTCCGCGCCCACGGCCTCGCGCAGATTCAGATCATGGTCGAGGTAGCGCGTCGCGGCCACGACGTCCTTCATCTCGCCGCCGTAAGCGCCCGCGTTCATCGACACCGCGCCGCCCAGCGAGCCGGGGATGCCGTGGGCAAATTCCAGCCCCGCGAGCCCATAGCCCAGCGCCGCCTGCGCCAGCCGCGCGAGCGGGATGCCCGCGCCCGCGCGCAGGTGCGTCGCGTCCGTGCGCTCCACCTCCGCCATGCGCTCACCCATCTGCACGACGATGCGATTGACATCCCCGTCGGTGACGAGCAGGTTCGTGCCGTTGCCGATGATGAGCGGCTGCGCGCCGCCGTCTCTCACGATGCGGCAGACGGCCGCCGTCTCCTCCGCGGACGCGGGGCGCACGAGCGCGCGCGCCGGCCCGCCGATGCGAAACGAGCAGTGCGCGCGCATCGGTTCGTATTCCAAAATCTCCAGCTCCGGCAGCTGCTCGCACAGCGCGCGGACGATGGGGTCCAGATTCGTCATAACTTCCTGTTCCTTTCCGGGTCAGAACCCGATGCCGAGGTCGATGCCGCGGTCGTGCTCGTCGGCGAGCTTCTGTGCCGCGTTGTAGCCCATGCCCTTCTGGCGGTTGTTCATGGCGGCCAGCTCGAGGATGACCGCGAGGTTGCGCCCCGGTCCGACCGGGATCGTCACGCACGGCACGCGCACGTTGAGGATCTCGCAGTATTCCGTCGTCAGGCCCAGCCGGTCGTAGGCCCTGCCGTCCTCCCACGGCTCGAGCTGCACGACGAGGTCCACGCGCGTCTCGGGCTTGACGGCGCCGACGCCGTAGATCTGCCGCGCGTCGATCACGCCGATGCCGCGCAGCTCCATGTAGTAGCGGATCATCTCGGGCGCGGAGCCCATGAGCGTCGTGCGGTTGATGCGCTTGATCTCCACGGCGTCGTCCGCGACGAGGCGGTGGCCGCGCTTGATGAGCTCGAGCGCCGTCTCGCTCTTGCCGACGCCGCTGTCGCCCGTGATGAGCACGCCCTCGCCGAACACCTCGACGAGCACGCCGTGCTGCGTCAGCCGCGGGGCGAGGTAGCTCGAGAGCGAGGCGATGAGGTCGGCCATGAACTCCGACGTGTCCTTGCGCACGAGAAAGAGGTTGCGATCGTACTTTTCGGCCATCTCCAGGCACTCGGGAAACGGGTCCATCCCGTGGCAGATGACGAGGCCGATAATGTTGTAGCGCATGAACTGCTCAAAGCGTTCGCGCCGCTGGTCGGGGGTCAGCGTCTCGAGATACGTGCTCTCGACGCGGCCGATGATCTGCAGCCGCTCGGGGTCGAAGTAGTTGTAAAACCCGGCGAGCTGCAGCCCCGGGCGGTTGACGTCGGCGGTGCGGATCTCGCGCGTGGCGTAGTCCTGGGCCGCGTGCAGGACGGTCAGCCCCTGCTCGGCGGCGATCTTCTGCAGCGCGACGGTATAATGTGGTGCGCCCATCGTGCGCGCCTCCTTTCCGGTAAAGCCGCCGGTGCGGCGGCGAAGTTGTTTCGTCCGGGGGGAGCGTCTGCTCCCCCGCATCCCATTGTACCCAAAGCAGCGGCATTTGGCAACGGCTTTTGCGGCGCGCCGGGCATTTTTTCCGGCCGCCGGACGGAAAATGCGCAGAAAATGTGAAAATCATCTTGCAATCGGCCGGGGTTTCTGCTATTATGAGAAAGCTGTTCTCGCAGACAATAGAGAAGGAGGTGCTTCAACCAATGGCAAAATGTCAGTTTTGCGACAAGGGCTTGAGCTTCGGCATCAAAGTGAGCCACTCTCACCGCCGCTCGAACCGCACTTGGAAACCCAATGTGAAGCGCGTCAAGGCCATCGTGGACGGCAAACCCCAGCACGTCTACGCATGCACCCGCTGCCTCCGCAGCGGCAAGGTCACCCGCGCTGTGTGAATTGCAATGATTGCACCGAACAAGGCTCGCCCGATTGGGCGAGCCTTTTTCGCATATTCGGGCATTGATTTTGCAGCTTTGCGCAGGGATGCGCGCTGCTGCTTGCCGACAGAATGGTTTCATTTCAAAGCTATTTGCGCCGCAGGGGAGCCCGAGGGGGCAAGGCCCGCCTCGGATGAGATGTTTGCATCGCCTTTGGCGATGCCCCCGTCACGCCTCCAGCTCTCCCGCGCTGCGGGTCACGTCGTGGATCCACTTGCCGGAGCGCAGGCGCGGGATGACCAAAAATAGCTGCACGATCACATCGATGGACATGAGCGGGTACACATACCGGATGTCGAGCTTCCACACCAGCGCCGCGAGCGCCGCCAGCGGCAGGCACACCACATACAGCGGCCCGACGTCGCACAGCATCGCATAGCGCACGTCGCCGCCGCCGCGCAGCACGCCGACGATGTTCGTCAAGCTCACGCTCGACACCGGCTGCACGAGCATCAAAATCCCCATCATATACATTGCAATGTCGCACGCCGCGCCCTCCATGTGCATCAGCGGCAGGATGTACGGCCGCAGCAGCACGTTGCGCACGAGCGCGATCATGCCCATGCACACAAGGCCGACGGCCAGCGCCAGAGCGTCGAGCACCCACGCCTTGCGCTGCACGCTGCCGCGGTTGCCGCGGCCGATCTCCCGCCCGATGAGCACGGCGGCCGCGCCGCCCGCGGCGAACGACGCCGGGGTCATCATGCGCTGCAGGTTCCCGGCGATGGTGTAGGCCGAGAGGATGGGTGTGTTGTCCGCCATGTGTCCCATGATGACCGTGTAGAGCGAAAACGCGAGCGACCACAAACACTCGTTGCACACGACAGGCAGGGCGTACTTGGCAAAGTCCTTTGCGATCACGCGGCCGGGGTGCAGCAGTGCGCGCGGCATGAGCGGCAGCCGGCGGCTGACATTGGCATACACGCACAGCACCGCGACCTCGAACGCGCGGCTGATGAGCGTAGCGACGGCCGCGCCCGCGCAGCCGAGCATGGGCGCGCCGAGCTTGCCGTAGATGAGCACCCAGTTGAGGAAGATGTTCAGCGCGCCGGACACGGTGAGCAGCACGGCGCCGAGGCGGGGATTTTCCGTGCTGCGCTGGGCGGCGATGTACACGCCGCTGATGGCGGAGAAGAAGTACGAAAAGCCGACGTAGCGCGTGTACGCCGCGCCGGGCGCGACGAGGTCGGCGTTGTTGGTGAGCACGCGCATGATCTGCTCCGGGATGCAGAACGCGGTGACGGCGAGCAGGCCCGTGATCGTCGTGGACACGAAAAATGCGATGCCCATCACGCGGTTGATGGCCTCCTGGTCGCCGCGGCCGTGGTACTGCGCCACGAGCACGCTCATGCCGCTCTGCACGCCGAAGATCATCAGCTGCATGACGTAAAACGGACTGTTGGCCATCGTCACGGCGGCGAGCGCCGTCTCGCCGAGCACGCCGACCATGAACGTATCGGCCATGGACATGGAAAATGTCACGAAATTTTGCAGGATCATCGGGAGCATGAGCAAAACAGCCTCCCGGATGAAGGCTTTTTCCTCGCGGATGAGACGCATGGGGCTACCTCCTTTGTGCGCAGTCTGTCTATCATACCATGGTTTCCCGCCGCGCGCAACCGGTCCCCCGCCCCGCCGACACGCAAAGCACTTGACAGGCCTCGCGCCGCCGGGTATCATGATAACACGATTTTCAAAAGCTGATTCTTTTCACCGGAGGTAGCGCAATGTGGATGTTTTTCTACTATACATTGTGGCCTTTTGAAAATGTTGAGCGAAAATTACAGAACATGGAGCTCGCGGGGTGGCGTTTAACAAACGTCTGTTTGTATTGGTTTAAGCTTGTGAAAGCTCGGCCGAGGAACGTGCAATATTTTTTGATACATTCGATTCCGAAAGATCTTGGTATGACTCCGTGTGAAACAAAACTCAAATGCGAATTTAATGCTGATCCCGTCTGTAGGGATCACTACATCCAAATTTACAGGATACCAAATGCAGAGGGCAATTTTTATGATTTAGAGAAATTTCGCAATATCTATTTGCGGAGAGTATGTCGCTGGAATATGCTGATCAGCTTTTTGTTTTTTGCACTTTCGGCCGTGGCCTTGTTTGTTGGAATCGTTTCGGGAATCGCATTTGATGCCAAGGTATTTATCACGGGTCTCATCTGTTGTGCTTCCTTTTTCTTTCTGTGTCATTATTTTCGCGGTCATATTATTCTTACAAGGAAAATGAGAGCGAAAAACCGCAAACCGTGAGGGAAATATATATATAAATATATAAATGGAGGCTGCTATGTGGGCTTACGAAAGTGTTTTTTAAGATCGGAAGAGCACACGTCTGAACTCCAGTCACTATTCGCGATCTCGT
>ENA-OUNS01000351-OUNS01000351.1-human-gut-metagenome-genome-assembly--contig:-NODE-351-length-37825-cov-10.442759_pt1 | contig 37825 bp, 30 predicted proteins | sample MGYA00243237_ERZ505104 | MGnify/ENA primary metagenome ERZ505104 (study PRJEB26097, sample SAMN02711295) | human gut metagenome | biome: Gut microbiome | host: Homo sapiens | place: Denmark...
GAATAAGGGCGTGTAGCTCAGGTGGTAGAGCACTTGACTTTTAATCAAGTTGTCCGGGGTTCGAATCCCCGCACGCTCATGGAATGAGAGTGAAGTAGTATATAAGTACTACTTCTTTTTTTTATTTAAAGAACTTGCCACCTACATGACCTGCCACTGGCAGCTCATTACGGATGCTTTGGCAACCGGTAGCTTTTCTTGCATACTTTGTTATTGAAATATATTGACATATTTTATTGAAGTGGTTATATTATAATTAATAAGAGGGAGTAATCGGCATCTATATATTTCATAAAAGAGATATAAGAATGGAAGATATAGATGTTTACGATGACGTCAGTACGATGGCAAAAGAGCTATCCGTATCGTAATGAAATGATGAGACTTTTATTGCATAGTTTTTATGCAATAAAAGTCTCTTTTTTTATACCAAAGCAAAAGCATGTAATACAAGTTGACGGTGGCAGATTCTAGGTATACTTTCGATATATCAAAAATTAAAAAGGGTTATTGGCCAAAGAAAGAAAGGAGAACAAATATGCTGACAACAAAACAAGCAAGGGAGAATCAGGAAAAATATGGTTTCAATGAACTGGTAGAAGGGAAAAAGAAAAGTATCATGCAGATATTTCTGGAACAGTTTAAAGATTTTCTTGTTATCATATTGATCATATCTGCAGTGATTTCCGGTATCTTAGGAGATGCAGAAAGTGCGATTGTTATTTTTGTAGTAATTACGATGAATGCAATACTTGGAACGGTGCAGACCGTAAAGGCAGAACAATCGCTTAACAGTTTAAAACAGTTATCTGCTCCGGAAGCGAAAGTAGCAAGAGATGGAAATATTATTCAGATTCCGTCGAGAGAGGTGACGATTGGCGATGAAGTAATACTGGAGGCAGGGGATTGTATACCTGCAGATGGAAAACTTATAGAATGTGCAAGTCTGAAGGTAGATGAAAGTGCACTGACGGGAGAAAGCATAGCAGTTGAAAAGAATCTGGATGAAGTCGCAGTCGGAACAGCACTTGGCGATCAGACGAACAAAGTATTCTCCGGAAGTTTTGTTACGTATGGAAGAGGAAGATACGAAGTGACTGCAATCGGCATGAATACAGAAGTAGGAAAGATTGCAGATCTTATGAAGAATACATCAGAAAAGCGCACACCACTGCAGGTGAATCTTGATGACTTCGGAAAAAAATTGTCGATATTAATTCTGGTATTTTCAGGCATAATATTTGGGGTAAATGTATTTCAGGGAGAATCTATTGGTTCAGCGTTTATGTTTGCTGTTGCGCTGGCAGTTGCAGCGATACCGGAAGCTCTTAGTTCGATTGTGACGATTGTATTATCTTTTGGAACACAGAAGATGGCAAAAGAACATGCAATTATACGAAAACTGCAGGCGGTAGAAGGTCTTGGCAGTGTATCGATTGTCTGTTCGGATAAAACGGGGACACTGACGCAGAATAAGATGACGGTAGAGGATTATTATGTAAATGAAAAGAGAATACCGGCCGGAAAAATTAATCTGAAAAATGAAAATGAAAAACTGCTTTTGAGATTCAGTATCCTGTGTAATGATTCAACGAATACAGACGGACAGGAGATTGGTGATCCTACGGAAACGGCACTTATTAATCTCGGAAGTAATCTGGGAATCGAGATTATGCAGGTAAGGGAACGATATCCGAGATTGTCTGAGGTTCCATTTGACAGTGAGCGGAAATTGATGTCGACAGCTCATAGGATTCAGGATGATAAGATGTTAACGGCTGATCATATAATGATCGTAAAAGGTGCTGTAGATGTATTACTGGATCGTATGGATAGAATCAGAGTTGGAAATACTGTAAGAAGGATGACAGATTCTGACTGTAAGAATATTTCCATGCAGAATATGCAGTTTTCCAGAGAAGGGTTAAGAGTTCTTGCATTTGCATATAAACATCTGGAAGAGGAAAAAGAAATCGGTACAGAGGATGAAGAGCATCTGATATTTATCGGAATGATCGCAATGATGGATCCGCCGAGAGAAGAGTCGCAGGTTGCGGTAGCAGAGTGCCTGAATGCCGGAATCCGGCCGATTATGATTACGGGAGATCATAAAGTCACGGCTGCGGCAATTGCAAAGAGGATTGGAATATTAAAGGATGAGTCAGAAGCCTGTGAAGGTGCTGATATTGAAAATATGTCAGATGAAGATTTAAAAGACTTTGTAGAGGGAATCTCGGTCTACGCAAGAGTCTCTCCGGAGCATAAGATCAGGATTGTCCGTGCGTGGCAGGAAAAGGAAAATATTGTGGCAATGACAGGAGATGGTGTGAATGATGCGCCGGCTTTAAAACAGGCGGATATCGGTGTTGCAATGGGTGTGACCGGAAGCGAAGTTGCTAAGGATGCGGCGGCGATGGTTCTGACAGATGATAATTTTGCAACGATCGTGAAGGCAGTGGAAAATGGAAGAAATCTGTATCAGCATATTAAAAATGCAATTCAATTTCTATTATCCGGAAATTTCGGAGCAATTCTTGCGGTACTGTATGCAGCAACGGCCGGATTACCGGTGCCTTTTGCCCCGGTACATCTGTTGTTTATTAATCTTTTGACAGACAGCCTGCCGGCAATTGCGCTGGGTATGGAACCGCATTCTAAAGCGGTTATGGATCAGAAACCGAGACCTGTGAATGAGTCAATACTTACGAAAGCATATCTGGTGAATATCGGAACCGAAGGTCTGTGCATCGGGATTATGACAATGGCAGCATTCTTGATCGGATACAGAGGACAGGGTGCAGTTCTGGCAAGTACGATGGCGTTTGGAACATTGTGTATGAGCCGTCTGGTACATGGATTTAACTGCAAAGACGATAAGCCGGTAATATTCTCAAAGAGATTCTTTAATAATAAATATCTGATCGGAGCATTTGTTTTAGGTACTGTTCTGATCACGGGTGTTCTTACAATTCCTGGATTACATGCCATGTTTAAGGTTGTTACGTTAAATATGACGCAGCTGATGACAGTATATGGTCTTGCATTTCTGAATCTTCCTGTGATTCAGGGATTGAAGTATTTGAAGGGAAAGACAAAATGGAATTAAAACAAGAGACAGTGAAGCAGATCAGGGGATTGATCATATTTACAGCAGTACTGATTGTCTGTCTGTGGAAATTTGATGTTGTGATAAGTGCGTTTCAATTTGTATTAAATATAGTATATCCGTTTTTGCTTGGCGGTGCGATTGCATTTGCCTTAAGTGTACCGATGAACTTTGTAGAACGGAAATTATTTACAGAGAGAAAAATTTCTGAAAAATATAAAAGAAAATATGCCAGGGGAATCAGTCTGATGCTTGTAATTGCCGGTGTAACCGGAATTCTGGCAATGATAATATTCGGGCTGCTTCCGCAATTGGCAGGAACATTTGCCAATCTGGGAAAGAGTATTCAGGAGTTTATCCCGCAGGTGCAGGGGTGGGCAGATCACTGGTTCCATAATAATAAAGAAATTATGAATGTCGTGAACAACCTGGAATTTGACTGGAATAAAATTATGGAAGCGGCGGCAGGCTTTCTGAAAAACGGAGCGGGAAGTGTGCTGGAGACTACCATTAATACGGCAAAAAATATTATTGGTGCAGTGGGAACGTTTTTTATTGCATTTGTATTCGCAGTTTATATTTTGCTGCAGAAAGAGAAACTGGGAAGACAGGCGAAAAAAGTATTATTTGCGTTTGTCAGGAAGGGGAGAGCAGAAGCTGTATTGGAAGTGCTGGCTCTGACGTATAAGACATTTTCTGGTTTTTTGACGGGACAGTGCGTGGAGGCTTTGATTCTTGGAGCAATGTTTGTAATCACGATGACACTGTTTAGACTGCCATATGCACTGTTGACTGGAATTGTGATTGCATTTACGGCATTGGTACCGGTTTTTGGAGCATTTATCGGATGTGCGGTCGGGGCGTTTCTGATCTTTATGGTGAGTCCGTTTAAGGCGTTGATGTTCATTGTGTTGTTTCTGGTACTTCAGCAGATTGAGGGGAATCTGATTTATCCACATGTAGTGGGAAATTCGGTTGGACTTCCGTCAATCTGGGTGCTGGCAGCAGTGAGTGTTGGCGGAAGTCTGATGGGAATTGTCGGAATGCTGATATTTATTCCGTTGATGTCGGTGGTATATGCACTGTTCCGTGAAGTTGTCTACATTAAATTACGACAAAAGAATATTTATCCACAGGATATTTTATAAATGGGGATAACTTTGTGAATGTGATCATTTATTGTGGATGAAGAGGATATCAGTTTTGAAAACGTGATCGTTCTTTCAATTTACAGTAGATGACAGCAATGGTGGTACTGATCAGGGTTGATACAATACCGGCTCCGATAATAGAAGCAGGATTAACGCTTCCATACTGACTCCGATAAGCAATAACATTGATCGGAATAAGCTGAAGAGATGAAATGTTGATGATCAGGAATGTACACATTTCATTACTTGCTGTTCCGGCAGGGCGGGAGATACCGGGAGCCAGATGTTTGCGGCGCTGTTCTTCTAATTTCGATAATTCTTCCATTGCTTTTAATCCGGCAGGAGTGGCGGCCCAGCCAAGACCTAAGATATTGGCAATCATATTGGTGGTAATCGGTTCTTCGGCGGGGTGACCGGCGGGAAGATTTGGAAAAAGGAAACGAATGACCGGCCGGATCTTTTTGGAAGCGGCCGGGATAATTCCGGCTTTGGAAGCAATTTCCATCAGTCCTACCCAAAAAGACATGACACCGATCATGGTAATACAAAGTGAGATGGCTTCTTTGGATGAATCAAGTGCTGCATTGGTAATATCGGGCATCCGGCCTGTGAATGCGGCGTATACGATGCCTGTAAGAATCATAAAAGACCAGAGGTAGTTCAGCATAAGTGAGACTCCTGTATGTGGATATCTGAAGTATAATATGCAAACAGTGTGGAAAATATGACGGTATAAATCACCATGTGTTTGTAAGGGGCTGCCGGAAATTGCACCAATCTCAGTTATATATTAATATATGACAAGCCAATAGAATAAACTGTAAGAGGATAATTTAAAGAAGGAATGTTAATATGCAAATATTGTTATATCTTACAGATTTCATAGTCCCGCTGGTAATCTTCGGGATTGTAGGTTATGGACTGTTAATGAAAGTTCCGGTATACGATACGTTTATTAAAGGTGCAAAGAAGGGGTTTCTGACAGTGATCAAGATTATGCCGACACTTGTCGGATTAATGGTGGCGGTGGGGATATTGAGAGCGTCCGGTTTCCTTGAACTGATTGCAACTGGAATCGGGAGATTTACGGACAGAATCGGTTTTCCGGGAGAGCTGGTTCCGCTTACAGTGGTAAAGATGTTCTCCTCATCGGCGGCGACGGGACTTTTGCTGGACATTTTTAAAGAATATGGAACAGATTCGTATATCGGACGGATTGCATCGATCAGTATGTCGTGTACGGAGACGATCTTTTATACCATGAGTGTATATTATATGACAGCCAGAGTCACGAAGATGCGCTATACATTGACGGGTGCGCTGCTTGCAACTCTGGCTGGTGTGACTGCCAGCGTAGTGCTGGCGGGTATGATGACATGATCGTGTGATGTGGTAAAATGTCACGGGAAAATGTAATTATTCCCAGGGTTTCTTATGATAATCTGAGGAATCTTTTTTGTCTCTGTGGTCTTTTCTGTTCTGGGATTTGCTCCATATGCGGAGAGCAGTGAGAATTCCGACCGTGTAAAGGATCGAGACTAATATTACCGGGTTATCCTTCAGAAAATAAATAACAAGGATAACGGATAACAGACAGATAAAGAGCTGGAATGTGGTCCAGAATCTTTTTTCGCGGACTTCTTTCGCCTGCTGAAGGAGTTCCATACGTTTCTGTTCCATACGGAGATATTCCATCAGATCTTCATCGCTGATGCGGGAAAGGATCTGCTCATCGCGGTTCATTTCGATCTTGCGTTTGGAACGGAAATTAGAGAAGAACTCACGGAACGGATGTTCATCTTTAGAGCGGGATTTTTCCTGTTGTTCGTAAAAGTCTTCTTCCAGGTCTTCGTCTTCTTCCGCATCTTTTTTCGAAAATTCTTTTGTATTTCGGGTGTCACTGAATTTGTCTGCGTTATCGGCAGCTTTACCGTCGGTAGTTTTGCTGTCGATAGTTGTTTGATCATCTGTGTTCTGGGGGTCGGTAATTTCCTTAGAAGCAGCCGTTTCAGTGTCTGTAGTTTCCTGCGCAGCAGATATATCAGCAACAGGATAAAGCACAACGTTGTCAGTGGCAGCAGGTGCGCTAGTTTCAGATTCCTTAGTCTTAGGTGATTCTTCTGTCGGTACTGCTTTTTCTATATTTTCGGACATGATTTTACCTCCGTATTCATTCTTATATTGTATGTTGTCTTTTATTTTATCTTTATTATCTTATCATATCAGCTATGAAGATAAAAAACAAATAAAGAGTGTATAAAACGGCGGAAAATAACTTGCAGTAGAAAAAAGCCCTTAAAAATGTTAAAATTGTAAGGAATCATTTGGAGGAAAACAAGATGCAGTTAATGAATGAAATCCCGGATACGTTCTGGAGTCTGTTCCGTTCGGTCAACCGGGATATTTATATTGAAGCACTTTTATGTATTAATGAAGAATACGAATATAATAACTATTTCCTGACGAAAGAGGTGTGCATCCAGATCTTAAGTGATATGAATGCGAAGAAACGGTTTGAGTTACAGCGGGAGGAAAATGATACGGATTTTGATATGCTGGAGACGCCGTCATCAAGGATATTAAACTGGCTTCTGCGGGCAGGATGGCTGAAGCGTATCGAGGATTATAATACACTGGTGACGAATATTGTCATTCCGGATTATGCGGCGGTGATGATCGATGCATTTGAAAAGCTGAATTCGGAGGATGCGTCGGAGACGGATATTTATATCCAGAATGTGTATGCGACGCTGTATGCATTTCGCAATGATCCGAGGGCGAGTATCGGGCTTTTGAGGACGGCACTGGTGAATACGAGGCGGCTGAATAAGGCACTGCAGGACATGCTTCATAACATGAACAAGTTTTTTGCAAAACTTTTACAGCAGGATTCGTACAGCGGGATTTTAAGAGAGCATCTGGACAGCTATGTGGAAGAGATCGTGTGGAAGAAGTATCATATTCTGAAGACGTCGGATAACTTTTACATTTATAAGATGGATATTAAGAAATGTCTGAGAGAGATCCGGGATGATGAGGCATTTATCATGAAGGTACAGGTGCGGTCGAAGATGCTTGGAGATAATCAGGATGATGTACTGGATCTGCTGGATCTAATCGAGCGGGGATTTGATGATATTGAGCACAGAATCGCTAATATGGATAAGGAACATACGAAGTACGTCCGTGCGACGGTAACGAGGATGAATTATCTGTTAAGCGGTGAGACAGATACGAAAGGTCTGGTGGTCCAGCTTCTGAATAAAATGTCGGAAGATCCGGATCAGATGGAAGAGATCATCACAGAGACCGGAAAGCGCATGAATCTGTCGCTGCTGGAAATTCTGTCGGAGAAATCTTTATATAAGAGAAGAAAATCCAGAAAAGACTTCATCAGCCAGCTTCTTCCGGATGAGACGACGGGAGATCTGGATAAGGATGATATCTTAAGACTGAACCGGATCCAGATGCGGTTCAGCAAGAAGCAGATCGAAGAATTCATCGAGAGCAATATGGAAGATGAAGTAATGGATGCATCGAAGATTAATATTGCGGATGAGGAAGAATTTGAAAAACTGATTTTGGCTTATGATTACAGTACACGTAAGAATAGTAAGTATAAAGTGTTGGAAGAGGAACCGGAGATGGTGGAAAATGCCGGATACCGGTATCCGGCATTAAGATTCGTGAAGAGACGGGCGTAATAGTGTGTAATAATTTGTAATGCAAAACAGAAAGAAAAGTGATGAACAATAATATAAAGAAGTTCTGATAAAAGGAGTTCTAAGAATAATGATAGATTACTACGAACAGCTAACCCAGGAAGAAAAAGAAGAGGTCACAGAGGTCATCCAGACACTGTACCGTCAGACATTTCTCCTGGAAAGAAAATTTGATAAACGTGCGGGAAGGATGCAGTATACAAAAGAATACCGTACCTGTACGAAGCATCTGGAATTTTTTAAAGCATATTTTGAGGTGGCTGGGATCACACTGCGGGAAAATGTACATATGGGTGTGATCTATATCCAGGGAGAGCAGTTATGGGGTGAGAAGCTGCCGCGTCTGGCGACCATTTATCTGCTGGTATTAAAGCTTTTGTATGATGAGCAGATGCAGACCGCATCGTCGAGCAGCCATGTGGTGACAACACTTGGTGCAGTAAACGGAAAAGCTGGAGAATTTCATGTATTGAAGAGTCTTCCGTCAATTACGGAAATGAGACGGACGATCGCACTTCTGAAGAAGTATCAGATCATCGAGCCGCTTGATGTTCTGGAAGAATTAAACGAGTCGACCCGCCTGGTCATCTACCCTTGTATCCATACGGTACTTTTAGGAGACGACATCAGGGAATTATTAGCGACATTCAGTGAGGAGGATCAAATTGGAGACGAAGCAGCCATTCAAAGCACTCTCGAAGATATGCCTGAATAACTGGCATTACATAGATAAAAAGATACTGACGCTCAATGAAGGAATCAACTTCTTCACCGGACATTCCGGAAGTGGTAAATCGACGGTTCTGGATGCAATCCAGATTGTGCTGTATGCCAATACGGACGGCCGTGGATTCTTCAACAAGGCGGCAGCAGACGATTCGGACCGTACACTGATCGAGTATTTAAGAGGTATGGTGAATATCAGTGAAAATAATGAGTCACAGTATTTAAGAAACCGTAATTTCTCCAGTACGATCGTGCTGGAGCTTACACAGACCAATACCAGGGACAAGCAGTGTGTAGGTGTTGTATTTGACGTAGATACGTCGAACAATGATATCAGTCGTCTGTTCTTCTGGCATACGGGAGAATTACTTCCGAATCATTACCGCTCGGAAGGCCGCTGTCTTACTACAACGGAAATGCGTGAATACCTGCAGCGTTCCTTTACACCGGAACAGTTCTACTGCGGACCGAGCAATGAAAGATTCCGGAGACAGCTATACGATATCTATCTCGGCGGTCTGGATATGGAAAAATTCCCAAAGTTATTCAAACGTGCGATTTCGTTCCGTATGAATATCAAACTGGAAGATTTTGTAAAGGAATATATCTGTATGGAGCAGGATATCCATATTGAGGATCTGCAGGAAAGTGTCATGCAGTATGGACGCATGCGCAGTAAGATCGAAGAGACGATGGAGGAGATCAGAAGACTGAAGCTGATCTGCGGAAAATATGAGCAGTATGCAGAAAAATCCGATGAGGAGAAGGTGTGCTCTTATCAGATCGACCGTCTGGAGATTATGAACCATGAGGTGAAGAGTCAGGAAGCCAGAGACCGGATCAAGGTAAGGCAGGAAGCCATCGAAGATCTGAAGAAGCAGCAACAGGTGCTTGAGCAGGAAGAAAAGGACCTGCAGAAAGAGTATGAAGAGATCATTCTGCGGATTGCAGACAGTGGGTATGCAAGACTGGAATCAGATCTGGATACATTAAATGAGACGCTGGAGCGTCTGAATAACGGAAAAGTCCGCTGGGAGCAGACTGCAGAGCATCTGAAGGCATGGACGGAGAAAGACATTACGCCAAATCAGGTGATCTGGGATATCGAAAAATTCGCAGACGGAAGCATTTCCGAAGAAGAGCTTGTGCGCCTGCAGGAAGGCTTAAAAGATCTGCAGGAGGAACTGGAAGACCAGAGACAGGAAGCGGATGCAGACCTTCGCCGGATCAAGAAAGAAGAGAAAGAGGCAAGAGCAGAATTAAAAGAACTGAAGCAGGGAAAGAAGGCTTATCCGAGAGAGCTGGAAGAGGCGAGATTCGAACTGCGTAACCGTCTGCATGAGCGTTGCGGCAAGTTCGTGAATGTGCATATTCTTGCGGACCTTCTGGATGTGAAGGACGAGAGATGGCACAATGCAGTGGAGGGTTATCTTGGAAATAATAAATTGCAGCTGATCGTGGAACCAAAGTATGCCAGGGCTGCGATGGACATTTACCAGGAGATGGATACGAAACGTTTCTTCCGGGCAGCAGTCCTGGATACGGAGAAGCTTACGAAGGACAAGCATCAGGTACAGCCGGGGGCGCTGGCAGAAGTAGTAAAAGCGAAAGAAGCGTATGTGCAGGAATACATTAATTTCTTCCTTGGAAATGTAAAGAAATGCGAATCGCTGGATGAACTGCGTGAGTGCAGGATCGGTGTGACACCGGACTGTATGCTGTACCAGAGCTACAAACTGCAGCACATGAATCCGGAGAATTACACCAGAAGAGCCTACATCGGTGAGACGAGTATGCGCCAGAGAATCCGCAAGCTGGAAGAAAAATGTGAGAAGTTAAATGGCGAGAGAATGCCGGTACAGGAGCTGTTAGAAGAGATCCGCCAGGCAATGCAGATGGAGATGTTGAAGCAGCCGGCAGAGGATTATCTCGGATGGCTGGCTGACAGCAAGGCAATCATTTCCAAAGAAAAGAAAAAGGCTCAGCTTCTGGAACAGATGCAGAAGTTAAAGGATGAATCCGTTGCTGCATGGGAAGGCAAGAAGAAAGAAGTGCAGGCGGCACAGGATGCGAAGAAAGAATCCGTATCCAAAGTGCAGGAAGCAATCTGGGAGAATAAGAAAGAAATCGAACGTCTGAATGCAGAAGTTCTCGAATCGGAAGAACAGATGAAGGACGTGAAGAGAAAAGTAGAAGATAAGCGTTACGAGAAGGAATTCCAGGAATATCTGTCGGGCAGAAAATCTGAGAATTATGAGTATCTGAGACGTCAGATGGTTTCGCGGGTATATACGCTCAGGGAAGAAGAGGAAGACGCTTACCGGAAGCTGGTGGAAGAGAGAAGCAGTTATATCAGAGAATATCCGAACCGTACATTCTCAACTTCTATCCGGGACAACGCGCCGTATGAGAAGCTTTTGAATTCGCTGTCCTGCGATCATCTGGAGACTTACAGGGAGTCGGCGAAGACACAGGCGAAAGCGGCTGTGGAGCATTTCAAAGATGACTTCATCTTCAAGATCCGGAGTGCGATCCTGGAGGCTTATCAGAGAAGGGATGAGCTGAACCGGATCATCAGCAAACTGGACTTCGGTAAGGATAAGTATCAGTTCGTGATCACGAAGAACAAGGGTGCAGATGGAAAATATTATAAGATGTTCATGGATGATTCCCTGCAGATCCGTCCGTCTGACTTAGATGATACGATGGACAACCAGCTTGATATGTTCACGATGGAGCATGAGAACCAGTATGGGGAGATGATGAACGAGCTGATCAACATCTTCATCCCGCCGGAGAATGCGACGAAGGACGAGATGGATGAGGCGAAACGCAACATGGATAAGTATGCGGATTACCGAACCTATCTGTCATTCGATATGCAGCAGATCGTACATGGCGATAAGGAGATGACGATCGGACTGAGTAAGATGATCAAGAAGAACTCGGGAGGAGAGGGACAGAACCCATTATATGTGGCGCTTCTGGCAAGCTTTGCACAGCTTTATAAGATCAACCTGTCGCCGAAGATGCACCGGTCTCCGACACTGCGTCTGGTTGTGCTGGATGAGGCATTTTCCAAGATGGATGCCGAGAAGGTGGCAAGCTGTATCTCGCTGATCCGCGGACTTGGCTTCCAAGCGATCATCAGTGCGACGAACGATAAGATCCAGAACTATCTGGAGAATGTAGATAAGACTTTCGTGTATGCGAACCCGAATAAGAGACATATTTCCATTCAGGAATTTGAGAAGACGGAGTTTGGGGAGTTGGCGGAGGAAGAATAAAAGATACAAGAGAAAGTAAAAGATACGGAAGAAGCTGCCACCTGCGGGAAAGCACTTACAGGAAACTATAGTTGGTAAGTACTGTAAGTGCTTTTATATATAGTTTTTATTTGTAATTTTTATAGTTTAGTAGAAAAATAAAATTGGAGTCAAGTGAAAATTCCTGGTAGAGTCAACGGGGACAATAAAAAAGCAGGGAATTAGCGTTCCTCGTGGCTCCTACAAATCATTCATCAATAGCCATTTCCAGATCGGAATCACTTCAACACGAATTCCTTCACAGTCAAGAACAGCCTCTTCACTATTTGTAATCAGAATACATTTGGAGTCCGGTATGAAATTATTTAATTTGACGAAAGCACGGGTTTCACGTTCTCGTGTATCTATATTATCTAATACTTGCATACTGACCTGGATAGCCAGATTTTCTGACGGAACATAGAAGTCGATTTCCACATTATTTTCAAAGAAGTAAACATTTTCTACTCCGTAACGCCGAATTAATTCGATGGCGACAAGATTTTCCAGTTGGGCAGATTTACAGTCTAGTAACATAAGTCCAAGAAGTCCTGTATCCATGAAATAATATTTGGGAGAAGTCTCTTTTTCTACTAGTTTTGCAGCATAGTTTTGCAGAGTAAAAAGCAAATAGGAGTCTGTCATGTAGCCAACATAATTGATTACAGTTTGTTTGCCAATAGATGTTCCTGTACTTTTTAATATATTAGTCAGTCTACTGAAAGATAAAGGTTTCGTAATAGATTCGGCAATCTTTTTTAAAATCAATCTCACAGCAAAGTCATTGGTAATTTTATTTCTTGTTATGATATCACCAAGATATACGGTCTGGTAGATGCTATTCAAAAAAACCCTTTTGTTCTTTATTTCCGTTAATTCAGGGAAAGCTCCATATGTTACATATTGGTTATATTGGTTTTGCACATCAGCTTTATCTTTGGTGCTGATTACATCCAGATAATTCTTTTTCATATGATTGGCAATCAGGTATTCTGAGAAAGAATATGGATAAATATTCATAATCACAAAGCGACCGCCAAGAGTAGATGCAATTTCACTACTTAACATTTTACTGTTACTGCCTGTTATATTAATCCGATATTTCATATCAGCAATTCTACGGACAAATTTTTCCCATCCAGTGATATTTTGAATTTCATCTAAGAATAAATATGGTTTAACGTCAGTTCTGGATATCTCTAACCCGATTTCTAAAATAAGATTTAAGTCAGCGGCGGTCATTTCCAAAAGACGTTCATCTTCAAAGTTAACATAAACGATTTGTGATAATGGAATTCCATTTGCTTCCAATTGTTTTATCTGTTGATACATCATATAAGATTTTCCGGTTCTACGAATGCCAACAAAACAGTAATTGACATTTTCTTCCAGATAGTAATGTCTTGGAATAAGTGGATTATTAAGGTAGATTTCTTTTTGGTCAATCATGATTTGTTTTAAACTATCTCTATTCATAACATACCTCCAAAATATATAGAACAATTATATTCTATTTTTGTCTTATACACAAGACAAAAATAGAATGTGATTGTTTTGTAATTAGAACATATATGAAAAATCATTCCTGCAATCTACATGTCATACTTTGTGGTATGCTTTGCAGAAGGCATTTTTAAGACATACTTTAGAATATGAAACTAAAGATAATATATGAGAGGTAAGAAAAAAATATGAAAAAAATCAACAGCCGTTTCCGGATCGGAGGCACTTCAATACGAATGCCTTCACAGTTTTGCAACATAGCTTTATTTATTCTGGCATCTTCCGGCTTCTGTATTTTTTGGGGGTGATTCCCTGGTATTCTTTGAACTTACGAATGAAATAGCTGATGTTGTCAAAGCCACAGTTAATGGCAATATCAGAAACAGACAGTGAGCTGTCATCCAAAAGGATGGCAGCTTTTTTGATGCGGTATTCATTCAGGAAGGCAAACGGTGTCTTGCCCATCTCCTGATGGAAATATCTGCAGAAATAGGTCGGGCTCATGCAGGCAATGTCAGCAAGTTCTTTTAATGTAATTTCTTCGGCGTAATGTGACCGGATAAAATCAAGCACTTCCTTCAGCTGATTTATGGAGGAGAGCTGCTTTCCGGTAGTCTGGTTCTGTATAAGAATTTCTGTGCGGAAACAGAGTTCCAGAATCTGCAGAAGACAGATCTTAATTTTGAGAAGTGCACATCGTTCCGGGTGGTGGTAATTATAGATCATTGCAAGAAAAAGCTGTCGGAGACTTTCTCGTTCTTTCTGACTGAGGGCATTGGAGATGTTGTTTGGGAAGAGTAGTTTCTTCTGTGTGATTGGCTGGATGAAATTGTGCTGACAGGCATCATACAAATCAAAATTAAGTAATTTGGGATCGAAAACAATTGCATGATGCAGGGAATGGTTGTGTGCGCTTAGTTCATGCAGTTCACCAGAGTTGATGAAATAGAATTCACCGGCTTTCATTTCATAAGGGGTTCCGGAAATGATTCCGCGCATAGTTCCTTCCTCGATATAGAGAAATTCCAGTTCCTCATGCCAGTGGGCAGTAACGGAATAGAAACCGTTCTTATCTTTATGAGAATAAATCTGTAAGGGGAACATAGGGGTTCCGTGAAAATTTGTCTCTTTTAAGGAACGTGACATGAGAGATCTCCTTTCTTGTACAGACGCGTAGCTGAACTGTTGCATAATATTGTGTTATTTTTTGATAAAATAATGAAAGTATCTTTTTATTTTTTGTATTATACTTGGTTCGAATAAAAAAAGCAAGAAGGGGACATAAGATGGAGAAGAAATGGTGGCAGAGCAGTGTCGTTTATCAGATCTATCCTCGAAGTTTTGCGGACAGCAATGGGGATGGAATGGGGGATATTCCAGGAATTACAGGGAAAATTGAATATCTGAAAAAACTGGGAGTCAATGTACTCTGGATCTGTCCAATCTATCAGTCGCCGCAGGATGACAATGGATATGATATCTCTGATTACCGTACGGTTTACCCGGAGTTTGGAACAATGGAAGATATGAAGATATTGATACAGAAATGTCAAGATAATGATATCAAAATCATTATGGATCTGGTAGTGAACCATACATCAGATGAACATCCATGGTTCATAGAAGCAAAGAAAAGCCTGGATAATCCATACCGGGACTATTACATCTGGAGGAAAGGTGAAGATGGACAGCCACCGAATGATCTGATGTCAAATTTCGGTGGAAGTGCATGGGAGTATTCGCCGGAGACGGATGAGTATTATCTGCATTTTTACAGTAAGAAACAGCCAGATCTAAACTGGGAGAACCCGAAGCTGAGGCAGGAAATATATGACATGATGAACTGGTGGCTGGATCAGGGGATTGCAGGTTTCCGTATGGATGTGATTGATCTGATTGGAAAGATACCGGATCAGAAGATCAAAGAGAATGGGCCGATGCTTCATAAATACCTGCAAGAGATGAACGAAGCGACCTTTGGTCACAGGGACAGCATGACGGTTGGTGAGTGCTGGGGGGCGACCCCGGAGATCGGAAGGTTATATACTGATCCGGCAAGAAAAGAACTTAGTATGATCTTCCAGTTTGAACAGATTCAGCTGGATAAGAAACCGGGCGGACAAAGATGGGATTTGAAACCACTTTATCTGCCGGATCTGAAGTGTGTTTTCAGCAAATGGCAGACAGAGTTAGAAGGTCATGGATGGAACAGTTTATTTTGGAATAATCATGATCTCCCAAGAATCGTTTCCCGGTGGGGAAATGACGGAGACTATCGTGTCCTGTCTGCAAAAATGCTTGCGACACTGCTTCATGGAATGAAGGGGACACCGTATATCTATCAGGGGGAAGAGATTGGAATGACGAATGTTCCATTTCAGACGATTGATGAATTCCCTGATATTGAGACACAGAACATTTATCAAGAACGCCTGAAAGCGGGATTTACAGAGGAAGAGACTATGTATGCAATCCGGGCGAAGGCGAGGGATAATGCAAGGACACCGATGCAGTGGAATGCCGAAAAGAATGCAGGATTTACAGAAGGAATTCCATGGTACAGAGTCAATCCAAATTATAAGGAAATCAATGTAGAACAGGCATTAGCGGATCCAGAGTCCGTTTTCTATCATTATCAGAAATTGATTCAGCTTCGGAAAGAACATGAAGTTATGGTATACGGAACTTATCAACTGCTGTTCCCGGAGGATGAAGACCTTTATATCTATACAAGAACGCTGGAGGAGGAAAAATGGCTGATTGTCTGTAACTTTCATGAGAAGACAAGAAAGTTACAGTGTAAGAGAGCCGGGCAGGTCATGCTTAGTAATTATGCAGATACGCCTGCCGCGGAAAAAATTACAGAACTCAGACCATATGAGGCGGTTATTTATCAGATGGAATCCTGGAATGCGAATCATGGAGAACGCGGACAAGATTATAGTTCTGATTTTGAAGCCGATATTGAGTTGGTGTAGTTCCGAAAGCTTTTCGAAAGACCTTGTCAAAATAATTACCATTTGCTAATCTGCATTACCATTGAAAGTGAAAAGAGATGGAAGTTATAATGCATTTAGTCAAGCGATGAAATGAAGCAGAATGAGAGAGTGGAGGAATAGAATGCAGATCAGTTTTGAGGAAGAACAGCAGGTTTTTCATCTATACAACGATAAGATCAGTTATGTGATTCAAGTAGAAAAACAACGATATTTAAAGCATTGTTACTACGGAAAAAGAATAAAGAGATGGCACAGCGGCATCAAGGATTATTATTACGACCGTGGATTCTGTGCGAATCCGATAGAGGAAGACAGGACATTTTCTCTGGATACACAGTTGAGGGAATTTCCGGAGTCCGGACAGGGGGACTTCCGAAGTCCGGCTTACGAACTAGAAGATAGAAATGGAGATAAAAACGCAAGATTTTTCTATAACGGCTATCGCATTCTGAGTGGAAAGATCGCTCCGGATGGCCTGCCACATGTCTATACTGATGCGGATACCGAGGCAATGACACTGGAGATTACGCTTCAGGATAAGGTGAGAAATCAGAGAATTCTGTTATATTACACCATCTATGAAGATGCAGTGGTCACACGATTCGCAAAATGGATCAATGACGGAACAGAACCGATAGAAATCTGTCGATTCTTAAGCATGAACATGGATCTTCCAACACAGGAATATGATGTACTGACATTATCCGGTGCACATACAGAAGAGAAAAACGTGTATCGACGTCCATTGTGTGCGGATTCAGTCACGATTGAAAGCAGTCGTGGAACGAGCAGCCCACAGGCAACCCCGTTTATCGGGTTGTTAAGTCCCGGGACTACGGAAGAGCAAGGGGAAGTGCTTGGAGTAAACCTGATTTACAGTGGAAACTTCTATGGATGTGTTCAGTGTGGACAGTATGGAACAATCAGGGTACAGCTTGGAATTAATCCGTATCAGTTTGGATGGCAGCTTGCACCGGGAACAAGCTTTTGCACACCGGAGGCTGTACTGGTCTATAGTGTAAATGGACTTTCCGGAATGTCGAATACATTTCATAAGTTATACAGAACGCGCGTCTGCCGGGGATGGTACAGAGACCGGGAACGGCCAGTTCTATTGAATAGCTGGGAAGGTATGTATTTTGAGATCAATGAAGAGAAAATGCTGACGCTAGCGGAAGAAGCAGCGGAGCTTGGAATCGAACTTCTGGTGATGGATGATTCAAGGGAAGAAATACAGATACGACTTCCTTGGGGGACTGGACGGAAGATAAGAAGAAATTTCCGGATGGCCTGCAGAGTCTTGCCGAAAAGGTGAAACAGAAGGGGATTGATTTCGGAATCTGGTTTGAACCGGAGATGATTTCAAGGGAAAGTGATCTTTACAGGGAGCATCCAGACTGGGTGATCCGAAGTCCGCTTTACGAACCAATACTCAGCCGACATCAGCTGGTACTGGATCTGTCGAATCCGGCAGTTTGCGAATATCTGATCGAAGCAGTCAGTAAGGTGTTGGTACCGGGAAATATCAGTTATGTGAAATGGGATATGAACCGGCATCTGACAGATCTTGGAAGTGCTTATCTTGACAGAAAAAATCAGAATGAACTTTCACACCGCTACGTGCTTGGACTTTACCAGGTAATGGAGACATTGACAGAACGTTTTCCACAGGTGTTGTTTGAAAGCTGTTCCAGTGGAGGTGGCAGATTCGATGCAGGAATGCTTTATTACATGCCACAGACATGGACCAGCGATAATACAGATGCGGTCTGCAGGCTGAAAATCCAGCATGGAACAAGCTTTCTGTTTCCGACAGTTACAATGGGAGCGCATGTGTCAGCATGTCCGAATCATCAGGTCGGACGGACCACACCGCTTGCTACAAGATTTGCCGTGGCGGCAGCAGGCAATCTTGGATATGAACTGGATTTGAAGAAGCTTTTAAAAGAAGAGAAGAAAGAAGTCAGAGAGCAGATTGCAGAATATAAAAGGAGACGAAGAACCGTACAGTTCGGAACTTATTACCGGCTGGCGGATTCATTTCAGGAGAATCAAAGTGCCTGGAATATTGTTTCAGAAGATGGAATGGAAGTCATCTTCACTCACGTGCAGATCCTTGCACGCTCAGCCTACAGGGTTCCGGTAATTCGCTTAAAAGGACTGGATCCGGATGCAGTTTACACAGATTGTGAGACCGGGCAGGAGTACGGCGGGGATGAACTGATGTATGCAGGAATTCGAATACCAAGAATCAGACAGGACTTTTCAAGTACAACGATGGTACTAAGAAAATCCTGATTGAGATAGAAAAGAAATGAAGTTACAGGAGGAGTTAGAATGAGTAAAGAGCAGAGTTATCAGAATGCAGCAAGTGAACTTCTGCGTCTGGTAGGCGGAAAAGAAAATGTAATCAGCGCGGCTCACTGCGCAACCAGATTACGTCTGGTATTAAAAGATGAGAGCAAAGCAAATGTAGATGGAATTCTCAAGACAGAGCTTGTCAAAGGACAGTTTTCCACAGGCGGTCAGTTCCAGATCATCATCGGAAGTGGTACAGTAGATGAAGTATACAAATATTTTATTCAGTATGCAGACATCAAAGAAAGTACAAAAAATGAAGTGAAAAAGGCTGCTGACCAGAAGATGAATCCGTTACAGAAACTGGTAAAGATGCTGGCGGATGTATTCGTACCGATTATTCCGGCACTGGTTGCCAGCGGTCTTCTGATGGGTCTGAATAATGTTCTGACAGCAGAAGGACTTTTTGTCTCAGGAAAGTCACTTGTTGAAGCATATCCGAATATTGCAGATCTTGCATCTATGATCAACACATTTGCAAGTGCAGCATATGCATTCCTGCCAATCCTTGTAGGGTTCTCAGCAACAAAGATGTTCGGTGGCAATCCTTATCTTGGAGCAGTTATGGGAATGATCATGGTATCCGGTGATCTTCTGAATGCATATTCTTATGGTACAGCTATTACAGAGGGAACGGTTCCGGTATGGCATATCGGAGCGCTGACAATTGAGAAGGTTGGATATCAGGGAACTGTACTTCCGGTACTTGCAGCGGCAGCAATCCTTGCATTTATCGAGAAGAAACTTTACAAAGTAGTTCCGGAATATCTGGACAACCTCCTGACACCTGCACTTTCCGTACTCGTAACAGCATTCCTTACATTTACAGTGGTAGGTGGAGTGATGCGTACAGCCGGAGACTGGATTACAAATGGTATTCTGTGGCTCCATGATACATTAGGTGTTGTCGGTGGATTTATCTTCGGATTTATCTATGCACCATTAACAATGACGGGAATGCACCACAGTCTTCTCCCGGTTGATATCCAGCTGATTGCAGCAGGCGGATCTTTCCTCTTTGCAATCGCAGCATGCAACAATGTGGCTCAGGGTGGAGCAACACTGGCAGCAATGTTCTGTGCAAAGGATAAGAAGATGAAGAGCATCGCAGTTTCTTCCGGTATCTCAGCACTGCTTGGTATTACAGAACCAGCAATGTTCGGAGTCAACTTGAAGATGAAATATCCATTCTATGCAGCAATGTTCGGTTCTGCTGTAGGATGTGCTTATGTGACACTGACAAATGTTCAGAATATCTCCCCGGGAGCAGCAGGAATCATCGGATTCGTATGCATCAAGTCCGGCGGAATGCTGAATTATATGATCGGAATTCTGATCTCACTTGTTGTTGGATTTGCAGTGACAATGGCATTGTCCAAGCATTCGAAATTTGAAGAAGTGTAAGCCATTGGGCCATGGGCCATTGGGGACGGGGAAAACGGATTTTCCTCCGTCCCCAATGGCTTTTTTTGTTATTGTTATACGGTTGAAATAAAATTAAATATATTAACCTTTGAATATATAAAACAAATGTGCTACAATGCAATTACTTCAAAAAAGCATTCGCTTTTTACTATGATTCTTTAAAGAACAAAAAGGCTATACACTGGAAGAAATCGCCGAAAAGTCAGGCATTGATATAGAACTGGCTGCAAAAATATTTTATAAAAAAGAGCAGATCGGGCAAAAGGAATTCTATGACCTGTTGACTTACAGTGAAATCCGTGAATTGGAAAAAGTGTTTGTAAAAGCAGATAAGAACAAAGCAGCAGAAGCGCTGGGAGCATATCAGGTAAAGAAGCAGGGGGAATATACCTTAGAGGATTACTATGCCCTGCCCGATGACCAGAGATATGAATTGATCGATGGCGTTTTATATGACATGGCAGCACCTGCCGTTACACATCAGGAGATTGCTTTCGAGATTGCGGTGGCTTTGCGGAATACTGGATTGCGGATGTGAAAAATCAGAAGGTAATTGTGTATGATCTGGGAGATGATTTTGGAGAAAATATGGATCTGATGATATATGGAATGGATGGGGAAGTGCCGGTTGGAATTTATGATGGGGAGTGTAAGATAGATTTTGAGGAAATTGTCAACAGTGTTGTAAATATTTAGCACATTTATATTATAAAAAGAAAAAATGAATATTATTTCAAAATCCAGTACATAACCAGTTGAAAAAAATATGCTATACTGCTGATAGAAGTACTACGAAAAAGCGGTACAAAAACCAGAAATGGAGAAAAGCATATGAAATTAACAATATTAGGAACTGGAAATGCAACGGTAAGTGAATGTTATAATACTTGCTATGCAATCAGCGATGAAGGGAAACATTTCCTTGTAGATGCAGGCGGTGGCAACCGTATTCTGAAAGTATTAAAAGACACAGGAATCGACATGAATGATATCCACGATATCTTCGTTACACACGAGCATGTAGACCACGTGCTTGGAATTATCTGGCTGGTGCGTATGATCGGACAGAGAATGAATCAGGGAAAATATGAAGGTGATCTTCGCATTTACTGCCATGAGGAGCTGGCAGAGAAGATTCAGGCAATCGCAAATATGACGATCCAGCAGAAGGTCTGTAAGAATATGGGGGAACGAATCCAGTTTGATGTCGTGAAAGACGGAGACAGCAGAACGATTCTCGGATGTCCTGTGACATTCTTCGACATTGGTTCGACAAAGGCGAAACAGTTCGGATTCACCATGCAGCTTAAAAGCGGTAAGAAATTCACCTGTGTTGGTGACGAGCCGTACAATGAGGTGGATTATAAATATGTGAAGGGCAGTGACTGGCTGCTTCATGAGGCATTCTGCCTGTTCGGTGAGGCGGATAAATTCAAGCCTTATGAGAAGCATCATAGTACAGTAAAAGAAGCATGCCAGCTTGCGGAAGAACTCGGTGTGCCGAATCTGTTGTTGTATCATACAGAAGAGACACATCTGGCGGAGAGAAAGAAGTTGTATACGGAGGAAGGACAGCAGTATTATCATGGCAATCTGTATGTGCCGGATGATCTGGAGACGTTTGAGATATAGAAAAGCAAAAGAAAATAAAAATAGATTAGAATGCAAGAAAACCTGCCGACGGGCAGGTTTTCTTGCGTTCATTTTTGATCCGGAAGGGACAATAAAAAAGTCAAAAACCCTGTCCCCATGGCTAAAAAAGATCGAGCATATTATCCAGATAAATCTCTTCCCTGACATGCAGTTGATATTCCGGCTTCGTCATATAATAAAGCAGAAATTCAAGAATCAGCGCACTTCCAAGCCCGCGTCCTTCAATCTTAAAATTAGAAAATCCCATTGGCATGTAAACATTCTGTATATCATCCACACTGATGAATCCGGGATTTTCCATTGCCTTGGAAAAGCGGTAACCGTTACCGCCATCCGGCGAAGCACAGTGAAACTCCGGGGCAGGATTTCCGAGATTCTTCTGGCTGACGGATTCATAACAAGTCTTTCTGTCCTTACAGCCGAACCAGCAGCATTCATTGCATAAGAATTCTACTTTATCTTTCTGGTGCTGCGACATCAGGTCTAATTTATCGAATACTTTATTTAACCGGAAGTCCGGTACAATATAACGGAAATCTTCTCGGTTTATTTCAGTTAAAAAATCCTGAAAATCTGTCAGAACTTTTGTGGTTGAAGAGATAAGGTAGAGATCAGGATAATTTTTTTGTAAATAGTTTAATAAAAGCTCGGAGTGCACGATCACGCCATTCTGGAGTTGGTGTGTATGTGGTGAATTATCAGCATCAGAGGCGTGTTCGAACATTTTACAAAGTTCGTTACATTTCTTATCTGTAAGATGTTCTTCCCGTAGCAACGAATTACTGAACGTCAGCCGGGCCGAGATGCCGTATTCCCGCACCAGATCAAGCACGTCTTCCGGATCAGAATATCCAAATGAAGTACGCCCGCCGCCCCAGATGCAATCCGAAGGAGCGCCATAGATCGAGCCAATCTCACACCAGTCGTAAAAATATTCCCTGTGTTTCCGGAATAATGGAAGGAATATGCGGTACAATTCGTAAAATTCAAACAGGCCTGGGAGGTGGTAAAAGGCAGTAGGATTATTATTTTGAATATTTGCTGTAGTTGCTGCATTCATGTGGTTACCTCTGGAAAATTTTCTATGGTTAATGATAACACATTATCCCGGCAGTGAACATGTATATTTCCGCATATGATACACCACATATACTGCGATCACAAGTTCCGTAAGCGGCATTGCGGACCACAGACTTCCGGGCAGGCAATGTCCTTATAGCATATTTTTAATTTATGTCGAGGTTTTACATGCATTTCACTTGCATTATCCACATACATGTGTATAATAAAGCTTGTTCGGTATTTTTGAAAAAAAAGTATAGTAATAGAAAACTTTTGAAAATATGGAGGTGAAAATGTGGATATCGGAAAGAAGCTGAGAGAGCTTAGAAAGCAGAACGATCTGACATTGGAAGATCTGGCTTCGCGCAGTGAGCTTACGAAAGGATTTCTGTCACAGGTGGAGCGTAACCTGACGGCACCGAGTATTGCGACACTGGAGGACATTCTGGAAGCACTTGGAAGTAATCTGTCGGAATTCTTTCATGAAGAGGAAGAAAAGCAGATCGTGTTCGGAACAGATGATTTCTTCGTTGATGAGAAAGAAGATTACCAGGTGGAATGGATCATTCCGAATGCGCAGAAGAACCAGATGGAGCCGATCCTTATGACACTCTATCCGCATAAAAAGAGCCATATCCAGACCTCGTATACGGGCGAGGAATTTGGCTATGTACTGAAGGGAAATATTACGATCGTGCGTGGTGGCAAAAAGTATAAAGTGAAAGCGCATGAGACGTTTTATATGGATGGTGCGAAGAGTCATTATCTTTATAATCACGGGAATAGCCCGGCAAAGATATTGTGGATCACGACACCGCCGATTTTTTAAAGAAAAGAGAAGTGCAGCTGCAAATATAAGGAAGAATGAGGATTATGAAACGATACCTTGCGGCTTTAAAATCTGAGAAGGGAGAGGAAAAATGGAAGAGAAAAAACTAATTGAATTTCGCAACATTGTGAAAAGCTTTGACACCCAGGTTGTGTTAAAAGGAATCAATCTGGACATATATGAAAATGAATTCGTAACCCTGTTAGGACCAAGTGGATGTGGTAAGACTACATTGCTCCGAATCCTTGGAGGGTTCCTGGATGCGGACGAAGGAAAGGTGATCTTTGATAATGAAGATATCACCGACAAGCCGCCGTATGAACGAGAGCTGAATACCGTATTCCAGAAATATGCATTATTCCCACATCTGAGCGTATATGAAAATATCGCATTTGGATTAAAACTTAAGAAAATGAGTAAAGATATCATCGACCAGAAAGTAATGAAGATGCTGAAACTGATCGGTCTGGAAGGCTATGAGGATAAGAATACGACACTGCTTTCCGGCGGCCAGCAGCAGCGTGTGGCAATCGCGAGAGCGCTGGTCAATGAGCCGAAGGTACTGCTTCTGGATGAGCCGCTGGCGGCGCTGGATTTAAAGCTTCGTAAGGAAATGCAGTATGAGCTGAAGCGTATCCAGCAGGAGGTCGGTATTACATTTATCTTCGTAACGCATGATCAGGAAGAAGCACTTACGATGTCGGATAAGATCGTCGTTATGCAGAAAGGTGAGATCCTTCAGATCGGAACCCCACAGGAGATCTACAATGAGCCGACGAACCGTTTCGTAGCAAACTTTATCGGAGAGAGCAACATCATTTCCGGAAGGATGATTGAGGATTATAAGGTTCGTTTTGATGATATTACATTCGACTGCGTGGATCATGGATTCAAGGAGAATGAGCCGGTGGATGTCGTGATCCGTCCGGAGGATATTGATATCGTGGATGTAAAAGACGGAAAGATGACGGGAGAAGTCTTAAGTGTCCTGTTCAAGGGTGTGCACTATGAGATCATGGTAGAGACCGTTCCGGGAACGAGCGTTACGGTCAACATGCGTGTCATCCGCAATCATGACGTAACCAGTGAAGACGGAAGCGAGAAGATCAGTGCCAACAACTTCTATGTAGACGTAGAAGATGTAGAGAATCTGGATGATAAGGAAATCGTCGCACTGTCGAATGCACAGGCATGGGAGACAGAGACGGATGAGTACATTTCTATTGCAAATATTGAATATGAACTGGAAGCAAAAGAAGGACAGTATCCGGTTACATTCAGCACTTCAAACGGAACCAGCATCGAGAGAACCATTTTCGTAGTCAACCAGCCGTTCGTTAAGAATGAGAAGGCAAATGAAGGTGTTATGGCGTTCAACTTCTTCAAGACGGTAGACGAGATCACAGAATCTCAGGCACTGGATACAGATCTTAAGACCTGGGCAAATGCACAGGGATGGAAGCTGACGGATGAAGACCAGAGTGTGGACATCAGTGTAGACTATGATTTTGATCCGGAAGAAGTAACAGAAGGCGTGTATGAGATTACATTTTCCACTACGGGACGTGAGTTCAAGATCCATACAACGGATTATTCGGCGGAAGGACAGGAGGTCGGCCTGACATTCTTCCCGGAAGATATCCACGTTATGCCGAAGGTGGTATTCTAAGATGAAGAAATTTTCACAGTTAGCATTTCCGTATATCGTGTGGGCAATATTGATGTTAGTATTCCCGATGGTCCTGATCGCACTTTATTCCGTGACAGATCAGGGAAACAGCATCTTATCGTTCACATTTACACTGGAACATTATGCCAAATTTTTTACCGACCCGGATTTCTTATTGATCCTCTGGCGTTCCATTGTAATTGCGGTGAAGACAACGGTGATCTGTCTGTTGCTGGGCTATCCGATTGCATATTATATTGCGCGCAGTGAGCAGAAGAAGCAGAATGCGCTGATCCTTGTGATCACGATCCCGATGTGGATCAACATGCTGGTAAGAACGTATGCATGGATTGGACTCTTAAGCGACGGCGGTCTGATCCAGAGAATCCTGCATATGGTGGGACTTGGAAAGGGATCACTTCTTTATACAGAAGGGGCAGTGCTTTTGGGAATGGTATATAACTTTTTGCCATTCATGATCCTGCAGATCCAGACGTCACTTAGTAAGATGGACAATTCCTTGCTGGAAGCGAGTGCAGACCTTGGGGCAAGCCCGGCGCAGACATTTAAGCGTGTGACACTGCCGCTTTCCGTGCCGGGAATCATCAACGGGATTACGCTGGTATTTCTTCCGGCAGTCAGTTCTTTCTTCATACCGAAGCTGCTCGGCGGCGGTCAGTATTTCCTCATCGGAAATATGATCGAGAACCAGTTCATTACGGTCGGCGAGTGGAACTTCGGAAGTGCCATTTCCATGATCATGGCGGTCATTATGATGGTACTTATGATGGTTGTCCGTAAGATCGAGATTCGTAACCAGGGCGGAAAGGGGGTATAATCGTTATGAATAAGGGAAAACGTCCAATTGGGAAGATCCTTATGATACTGTCGGTTGTATTCTTCTACCTTCCGATCCTGTACATGATTATATTCTCATTTAATGATGGAAAATCACTTACAAGCTTTACCGGATTTTCGCTGCGCTGGTATAAGCATATGCTGGAATCGGCAGATATGATGGATGCACTGTCGACGACATTCAGTATCGCGCTGCTTGCGACATTTATCTCAACAGTAGCGGGAACAATTGCAGCGATCGGAGTCAGCAAGTCGAAGAAACTGATACGTGACCTGATGGAGCAGGCGAATAACCTGCCGATCATGAACCCGGAGATCGTAACTGCGATCGGATTCATGTTATTATTTATCACATTCCATGTGGAAAAAGGATACGTTACCATGCTTCTGGCACATATTGCATTCTGTATACCGTATGTTATGTTATCGGTAATGCCGAAGATCAAGTCACTTGATCCGAACCTCGCAGATGCGGCGATGGACTTAGGTGCAACACCGTGGCAGGCACTGACAAAAGTTGTCGTGCCGCAGATCACGCCGGGAATCGTAGCCGGGGCGCTGATCGCATTTACCATGTCGGTGGATGATTTCATCATCTCTTACTTTGTAACCGGACGTGGTGTGAAGAACTTAAGTATCATGGTGTATACAATGAGTAAACGAGTCAACCCGAGTATCAATGCAATCTCGACACTGGTGGTTGTGATCATCACGATCGTACTTGTGATCATCAATGCTGCACCGGCACTTTTTGCAAAACGTGCGAAGAGAAACAGCATCGGCAGACGAAACGTACTGGTACCTGCAATCGCAGTTGTATGTGCGCTCGCAGTGGTTGCCGGAGTTGTAACATATAATAACAAGAAAGAACCGCTTCCATTCGAGGGGCAGACGCTTCGTATCTACAACTGGGGCGAGTATGTAGGTGAACATATTATCCAGGATTTCCAGAAAGAGACAGGGGCAACGGTACTTCTTGAAAATTTTGATTCGAATGAACAGATGTATATTAAGGTTGCAAATGGAGAAGCTTACGACATTCTTGTACCAAGTGATTATATGATCCAGAGACTCATTTCCGAAGGATATTTACAGAAATTGGATAAGTCGAAACTGAACTGTATGGATAAATTATATGATGCGATCAAAGGACTTCCGTATGATCCGGAGAATGAATATTCTGTTCCGTATTTCTGGGGAACAGTCGGAATCGTGTACGATAAGACAAAAGTCGACATCAAAGACCTGGAAAAAGAAGGCTATAACATTTTCCTGGATCAGAAATATAAAGGGGACATCTATCTGTATGACTCAGAGAGAGATTCCTTTATGATGGCATTGAAGGCATTGGGATATTCGATGAATACGTCTGACGAAAGCCAGATCCAGGAAGCGTATAACTGGCTGGTTCAATGTGTACAGACCATGAAGCCGGAGATCGTTACCGATGAGATCATTGATAACATGGCACAGGGAAGGAAGGCACTTGGTCTGATCTATTCCGGAGATGCGACATATGTGATCAATGAGAATGAAAACATGGGATACTACATGCCGGAAGGCGGAACCAACCAGTGGTCCGACGCCATGGTCATTCCGAAGAATGCGAAGAATCCGGAACTTGCACATGCATTTATCAATTATGCAAGTGATTATGACGGAGCTTATGACAATTCAAGTTATGTAGGTTATACATCGGCGAATAAGAAGGTTATGAAAGATCTGTATGGCAAGGGCGGAGAGTTCGAAGGAATTGATGCATATATACCAAGAACAGATAATAAGAATGATGAAGTCTTTGAGTATAATGAGGAGACGAAGAAAGAGATCAGTAATCTTTGGAGTAAGGTGAAGATTGCGGCTAGTAATACGAATTAATAAAATGGGACGGGGGATTTTTAAAAATCCCCGTCCCATTTTTAAAATAAATACGCTCGAATCACATCAAACGATGCCGGCCCAACATCCAGAACCGCCTTATGAAACTGCATCTGCGTAAAGTTATCTTCCCACTTATCCACAGCATCTTTCTTAAGTTCCAGAAATTCCAGATATCCAATATAGTATTTTAAGTAATTAGCCGGATCGGCAATGATCAGATCATAGATATCCTCAATGGTCGCATCATCCGTTATCCCATAAGTGTGGAAAAATGCTGCCGCATCGGCAAGTTTCCAGCCGTCATAATGAATTCCCATATCGGCAAGTGCATATAGTCCCAGAATGACAGAAGAGTTGCGTTGAAATATCGTGGCCTGTTCTTTGGTCAGTGTGGAAAAGTAGTAACTCATCATCTCACTGTAAGTGGCCCATCCCTCTGTGTAGCCGCCGTAGTTCAGTACACAGCGGATTGGATTGGGATGAAGGCTTGCGTAATAGACATTCTGGTATAAATGTCCGGGGTAGCCTTCATGGGCGAAGGTGGTGAAGAGAGAAAGGTTGTCGGTGATATGCCCCTTGTTAATGTAGATTACATTTTCGGAAGTATTGTCGATGGCCGGGATCATGTAGAAAGCCGGACTTAAGTATTCTTCCATGGATTTCTGGACGTATTTGATCTGTGTATGAATCTGTGGATATGGTGGAAAATCTTTTGTAATCTTGTTTGATAATGTGGATAAAATCTTTTCAGGATCAGATTCGGAGAGTAGAGTACCTTGTGAGCTGAAAATGTCGGAGGTTACGGAAGATGAACCAGAGGAGGAGTCTTCTGTCAGCACTCGCTGCATAACTGTAAGATCCGAAAGAATCTGTGCATTCGTAAGGTTTTGCAGTTCTGCAATACTGCGTGAGGAACCAGTCTCACTTCTTACCAGATATTCGTAGTAAGTCCGGCCATTTGGAAGATAGCATAGTCCGTTATTATTCTTACCGGAATTGCGAAGCTCGGACAGGCCGGAGATAAGCTGTTCATAAGACGGGAAAATATATTTTTTTATGTAGGCGCTGTTCTGCCGGGTATAGGCTTTTCGTTGTTTTTCGGTGAGGCCGCTGTTTTTTGTGGAAGCAAGTTCATCCAGCCGTTCTACAAAAGAAGAATAGAGATAATTACTCTCTTTTAAATGAACGAAATCCCGGCATTCTTTGATGATGGAGTCGGCAGTATAGGATGCCATAAAAAGGCCGGATTCGGCTTTTGTGTGTTCAAAATTCAGGATAGATCGGAAGTATTCCGGTGTTTTAGTAAGAAGCTGCAGATAGTTTTCAATATCGGAGATCTCATAAAAACGGTATTCTGATAAGATGACCGGAAGCTGTGACTGAGTTCCTGTGAGAGGTGCAAGTGGTTCGTCGTAGAGTGTATAAGGGGACAGATCATAGGCAGAATTCAGATAGTCATTCAGCACATCATAAGTAAGACGGTTGTCTTTGGAAAGAGATGTTCTGTTATAGGAGCGAAGTCTGGTCCGTTCCGCATCGACACTAGACCGGACCAGTTCGGGATCGGTGGTACATTGTCCATAAGAAATGGGCGCATTTTCTATGCCATATTTTTCGGGATTTTTTAAGGTGTAGTGGAGAGTAATTGTATTTCCACTGATTTCCTGTCGGAAAAGTTCAGAAGTATATTTCGAAAATGCCTGATCCGCATCCTGTTGAGAATGAAAGAACAGAAGAAAAAGGAGTAGAAGTACGGATGCAGACGGAAGCAAAAAGAGTAATGGCTTCCGTTTAAATTTTTCGAGAAATTTTTGCATAAAAATCCCCATATAAATCATTTGTATCATTTATATGGGGATTTCCTGCAAATATGTATTCATTGTTTATAACCGGAAGCTAATATCATAAACTTCCGGTAACTTATATGACTTATAATCCGGTAATCAGCTCAACAATAAAGACGCCGAGACATGCGAACAAGGATACCTTCAGCAGGCTCTTGCCACGGTAGGCCAGAAATACGGCGATGATAAATCCGGCAAGTGCAGACCAGATATTCGCAGTGGCACTGAGGATTGCCGGGAATGTCATAGCAGCAAGCGTCACATAAGGGACATAGTATAAAAATGATTTGATATACGTGCTTTTAATCTCTTTGCGGATCAGCGTCAGCGGAAGCATACGGATCAGGTAAGTAACTGCCGCCATCACAAATATGTAAATGTAAATATTATGATTCATGGTGTGCCTCCTTTGTACTGTCACTCAATTCGCCAGCTTCTTCCAGTTCATCGTACTCGTCCTCTTTCAACGGGAAGAAATAAGCAGCAATTCCTGCAATGATCAGAGTAATGATGATAATACGGAATCCGGATGAAATATTCCTAAGCCCGGGTGTTTTGTCAAATAAAAAGCTGGCTGCCATGGAAATGACAACAACACCTGCGAGTACACGGTTGTTACGGGCCGGCGGAATGATGATCGCCAGAAACATACCATAAAGTGCGACACTTAATGCACTGACAACACGAGCCGGTAATATATTACCGGACAGGATTCCAAGAAATGTACCGAATACCCATCCGAATACAGAGATAAATATAACCCCGTAAGAATAAAATGGACTCAGTTTTCCACCCTTGCAAACTGTGACGCCGAAGATTTCATCGGTCACACCGTAAGCAATGAGAAAACGGTGGAACAGCGGCGCTTCCGGATCAATCTTCTGCGAAAGCGCACAGGACATCAGACAGTATCTTAAGTTGATAATAAGCTGTGTGATGGCCATCTCTATATAAGAAGCGGTCGATGCGATCAGTGACAGCCCTGCAAATTGCCCGGCGCTGGTCACATTGGTAAGAGAGATCAGAACCGCATCAAAGATCGAAATCCCGACTTTTTTCGCCATGATACCAAATGTAAATGAAACCGCTATGTATCCAAGACAGATCGGTATTCCGTCCTTGAAACCGGCGGTGAAATATTGTCTTCTGGTCATAATAAATTCCCCAATCTTATGTATAGTTTCTGTAAATAACGAGAATATTATAAGCGCTCTGATTGGTTGCGTCAATGATGTGAAAAGTGGAAGAACCTAATCATCAATAGGATCTTCCACTTTTTCAAATAAATCTCCAACAGGACAGTTTAGAATTGTGCTTAATTTATCGAGATTTTCAAAACGAATAGAACTTGTTTCGTTATTTACCATTCGGTTAAAGTTTTGATAACTTAAATCTAGTTGTTTGAATAACCAGTATTTTGTATGATTCTGAGATTCTAAAATTTCTAAAATTCTTAATTTCACCATATTTTTCACCTGCTTTTTGATGATTATATCGGAAAAAGTATGCTTGCATGAATGATGTGCACATTATATAATGTGTACATAAGATGCGGAAAAATACATGGAGGAAAGACTGATGAAAAAGAAGAAAATTTTAATGTTGGTATGTATGGCAGTATTGGCAGTAACAGTTGTTATACCAGTAAATGCGGCAAAAAAAACAAACAAAAAACAGATTCAAGTATTAAATCTATATCAGGATCAAAAGACAGATATTGAAGAAGCAGAATATTTGGTTTCTTATCTGGAAGATAAAAATATTGATGAAGAATCGGTGGAAAAACAAGAAAAAGAGGAATGGTATATTGATATAAAAACAGGAAAAATCACAAAAGATTCGCAATATAAAAGACATTTTTATAATGATGGTTGGACGATAGAATTTAAAGATGATAAAGGAAAAATATTGTATTCTACTGAAGATGAAGAAGATGAGGGAGGTTATAGAGTATTACATGAGTTTAATAAAGATAAATTTCTGGTTGTAGAAAGACTGGAAAGTATAGATGAGAGGTCTATATATCTGGGATTTATGAATGCAAAAGGAAAATGGAAACAAGATCCATGGAAAGTGGATAATGATTTATTGGGAAGTGGATATAAGGGAGATGAATTATTCCAATTGGGAAAAGGCATTGTGGGGTTTTGTATAAAAAATACTGGAACAAGTACGTTACTGGTATTTGATTCTAATACAGATAAAGTATTTTCAATCTCTAATGTATGGCCAAAAAATTTGTATTATTGTGGCGGGAAAATGGTATATCAGATATGGGAGGCATCACGTACATATGAGATTTGTGTGGCTGATAGTGAGGGAAATGTCACCAAACTTCATGAAGAAGGAGTTGATTTATTAGATTCAAATGAAAATGGTTTTTTGACAGACGAAAACGGAATTTCTTTTTATGATTTAAGTGGTAATTTACAATGGTCATTTAACAAATATGATGTAAGCAGTGCATGGTTATATGGAAAAAATGTATTTGTTAAATTAAATGGAAATGATGGAAACACATATATTTCTAATATTAATCAAAAAACAGGAGAGCTCGTATATGAACCTATTCGTATTTTTAATGATGAAATTACAGGTAAATATATGGTGGATATAAGAAGTAATAAAGATAATTTGGAGATTGTAAATTTAGTAAATGGAAAGTCCAAAAATACTATAAAGGTATCTGCAAAATATATATCAAAATCTAAAGTAAAATATTCTGGAAATGGTATCTTTGTTTTTTCGACTATTAGTGAAAAAAATAATGTTGGAGACTGCAGAATTTTTGATGTTAAAGGGAAAGAGATTAGACCTTATGTCGAAAAATAAGAGGAAAGAGCAGATATGAATAAATCTATGAAGTGTATAATTTTAATCTTTGCAGTTATTATGATAATGGTAATAACTGGCTTGGGATTTTGTAAAGGAAGAAATCAAGAAAAAATTACAAAGGAGAAAAAAATAGAAAAGGCAGAGAATGGGGAAAAAACGACCAAATATGTGAATAATGAAGTTACTAAGGATAAACAAACAGGAATTTATTATGTAAAAAATGTTATAGATATTTTTTTTGATGAAAGTATATCGGAAACAGAAAAAACAGAAATTATTGATGAAGTTCAAGGAAGTATTATTGACAGCATACCATCTGTAAATCAGGTTCAGATAAAGATTCCGGAAACAGATTATCAAGGTTTAAAAAGAACTATAGAAATTATAGAAGAGAAAGAGGGGGTTTTAGCTGCAACAAGTGATATAGTAGTGCCGATTGATATGAGCAGCAGGAAAGAATTTAAAGCAGAGAATCCTAAAAAAGATTATACGAATAAAGCGGACTGGTATCAAAAGATAGGAGCAGAAAGTTTCGAACAATATAAAACATCTCATATTAATGTGGGAGTTGTTGATGTTGGATTTGACTTTAATCATGCGGATGTAGACATTGTAGATTTATCTAAGATTAGATCCAAAAAGAAGGATCATGGAACGCATGTAGCCGGAATAATAGGAGCAAAACATAATAGTTATGGAATAAATGGAGTTCTTTCAAATTGCACATTATATGGATATGACTGTTTGCCAGATGAAAATCAAAAACCATATATGATGTCACAGTCGTGTATGTTATATGGATTAATTGCCTGTGTAGAGAAAGGATGTAAAGTAATAAATTATTCGGTTGGATTTAGTGAGGATGAAAAAAATTTAACCGATATAGAGAAGTATGAAATGGGAAATAATTGGTCTAAATATATGTACATAATGTTGCACAGGGCAAAAATCAGACAGTCAGGTAATAAAGACGATTTTATAGTGGTTCAGGCTGCTGGTAATGGTTATAGAAAGAATAAAATTGCAAATATTAAAGGAAGAGATGCAAGCAATACAGGTTTTTTTGCCTGTATTGCTAAAGAAAATTGTTATCATAAAGATGATATTTCTGTGAATGATATTTTGGACAGGATATTGATTGTTGCTAATGCAGAAGAAAAAAAGGATGGATATATTCTTGATGTGACATCAAATGGGGGTGAAAAGATTAGTGTTTCAGCACCAGGTGATAATGTATATAGTACAGTTAAAGATGGATATGCTATGGATGGTGGAACATCTATGGCAGCACCGATGGTAGCAGGAGCGGTAGCTGGAATATGGTCAATATATCCAGAAATGACAGGAGCAGAAGTAAAAAATGCGATAGTAGAAACTGCAGAAGATAAAGTAAAGAGTAATCCCAAAGCACCAAATTCAGCAGATAATAATCAAAATATATATAAATTTTTAAATATAAAAAAGGCTCTGCAATATTGTGAAATGAAAAAAATAAAAGAAAAAGAAGTAGCAGAAATGGCAGAAGAAAAGCCGGAAACAAAAGGAGAGAAGTTTACAGGAACAGCAGAAGACATGAGAGCGGCTATGGAAAAAGCCACAAATTTAAAAGTTGTGTACATAACAACAGCAGATTTTGATGCGGATGGAAATAATGAATCATTTGCGCTTGCTACAGATGATTCAAAAGATCCATATTGGGGATATCATACGGCTGAGATTTGGTTTGTTGACAGTAATGGTGAGTGTCAGTGTATTAAAAAAGAAGAAAACATATCAATGAATGATGAAGTTTTAGGAGGAGGAAATCTTTTCTTTAATTATGAAAAACATGAGTATCAAACATCGTCTGTCAGTTGTTTATATGGAGTGAAAAATGGACAGCCGTACGAGTTGCAGATATCTGGAAAGTATATGAATTTTAGAATTGACGAAAATCGCAATAAATATATAGCAGAAGACCCGGAATATAACGAGGGACAACAATATGAAGATATATTTTTTGAATATGATGAGAATATAGAAGAATTTTATAAAATTACTAATTAGGATGTGGGAAAATATGATTTTCATTTTTATTGATTCAGTGTTGCTTGCTGCGCTGATTTTTGGTGGATTAGCAACAGGAGCAGGTGTGACGAGCGTAGTAGTAGCATTTATATTGAAACATAAAACAGTAATTGTTGTAATAACAGTATTGGGAGTACTTGTAAGTGAAATAGTAACATATGGAGAAATAACGGATAAAATTAAGGCAATTATATATATAATTATCAATACTGTGTTCGATCTTATTTTACAAACAGGGTATATTGCAATTACTTTGATGTATTTGAATTGTATTTCTGATAATTTTAAAACACATTCAGGATGGATGGTAATTATGTTTATACCGGCTTTGGCGGAAATTTTACTGATAACTGGAATTGCATTTGGAGGCGGAGCCTGGCTGCCATATAAGATGAATGAGGGATTTGCAATGGAAGCGGAAATAGGTGGCTTCATCAATTTGGTGCAAAATATTATAGTTAAAGTGATATGGATGCATTTTTATGTTGGAATGTGTTATATGTTTTTAACGACAATGTACCCAAAAGCATATAGCTTTGTTTTTGAAAATACATATGTAGATAGTGTTTTGAAATATTTTGGAAAATACATAGAACAGTTATTTACATATATCATCAGCAAATAAAACAACATTTTTAAATTATAGAAAATGTAAAATGGTGAATGTGTGAAATAGTGATTCCAGAAATCCATACATTTAAGAAGTTAGAATCGTCGCAATCAATTTGCAACAAAAAACAGAATCGTCGAAAATCGTTTGCAACGAAAACAAAAATCGTTGCAAATCATTTGCGACGATTCTATTATATAAAATAAAGAAACTGCTTAAAGCTATGAAACATGAGGTATACGAAAGACAGGAGGAATGAATAATGTATACACCTGCAAAAGAACGATACAATATCATGGAATATAACCGCTGTGGAAGAAGCGGATTACTGCTTCCCAAGATTTCGCTTGGCTTATGGCATAATTTTGGGGATGCATCCGATTATGAAAATATGAGGCAGCTTTGCTTCACAGCATTTGATAATGGTATCACACAGTTTGATCTTGCCAATAATTACGGTCCGGCTTACGGAAGTGCGGAGAAAAATTTCGGCAGAATATTAAAAGAAGATCTGATGCCATATCGTGATGAACTGATCATTACGACAAAGGCCGGATTTGATATGTGGGAAGGCCCTTACGGCAACTGGGGCAGCCGCAAATATCTGCTGGCGAGCCTGGATCAGAGCCTGAAACGTATGGGACTGGATTATGTGGATATTTTCTATCACCACAGAATGGATCCGGAGACACCGCTCGAGGAGACGATGGGAGCTCTGGCAACAGCTGTTTGTCAGGGAAAGGCACTCTATGTAGGACTTTCAAATTATGACGGAGAGACTTTGGAACAGGCAGCAGCGATTCTGAAAGATCTGAAATGCCCGTTTGTGATCAACCAGAACCGTTATTCCATATTTGACAGAACAGTAGAAAAGAATGGATTAAAGGATATGACCGGCAAGCTGAAAAAAGGACTCATTACATTCAGTCCTCTGGCACAGGGACAGTTGACGGACCGTTATCTCAATGGGATCCCGGAAGACAGCCGTATTCGAAAGGACGGAAGATTTTTGAAAGAAAGTATTCTTACCGCAGAGCGTATGGAACAGATTCGTAAGTTAAATGAACTGGCGGCTCAGCGTGGTGAGAAGCTTGCGGATATGGCACTTGCCTGGCTTCTTCAGAAAAAAGAAGTTACCAGTGTCCTGATCGGTGCATCAAAAACGCAGCAGATCCTGGATAATATAAAAGCAATACACAGTGCGCCATTTACAGAGGAAGAATTGCAGAAGATTGATGAGTACAGTCTGTAGTCCTTGACATCCCGCCCGCTTATATGCTACGATTTAAATTACGAGTGGATATATGACAAACGCAGTGATGAAGAGAGTATGTAACAGGAAATCTTACAGAGAATCCCGTGAACTGCCGGTGAGGATGCCGCAGTGTGCTGCTGAGAGGGATAGGTGGAATGTTACAGAAGATGGCTTACTGAGCGGTGTGGATGAGCATTGATAAAGATAGATAAAGATGTAAGTTCACGAAGGGCTCCGCCCTTTACAGCGGTGAGGTGGAGTGAACAGCTTCACCCGCAGAGACTATCAGTTGCGAGACTGGCAGTGAATGGAAGTGGTAACACGGATTTTCGTCTTCCCTGAGATTTATGAATTGTAACAGAAGTTATGAGGAGTGAATTCAGGGAAGATTTTTTGTTTATATAGAAAAGAAATCTGTTGGCAGCCAAAGCCTGCAGGCAGCAGGTTATGTAGATATTCAGATTCTGCGAAGGAAATATATCCGGTAAACATAAAAGGAGAGAAAAAGACATGTGTGAAAAATGTAATAAAGGAAAATATTATATTACAACAGCAATCGCTTATGCATCAGGCAAACCGCACATCGGTAACACATACGAGATCGTGCTGGCAGATGCCATCGCAAGATATAAAAGAAGTCAGGGATACGATGTATTCTTCCAGACAGGAACAGACGAACATGGACAGAAGATTGAGCTGAAAGCAGACGAAGCAGGTGTTACACCAAAGGAATTCGTTGACAATGCATCAGGTGAGATCAAGAAGATCTGGGATCTGATGAACACTTCTTATGACAAATTCATCCGTACAACAGACGAAGATCATGAAGCACAGGTTAAGAAGATTTTCAAAAAATTGTACGATCAGGGAGATATTTACAAAGGAGCTTACGAAGGAATGTACTGTACTCCGTGTGAGTCTTTCTGGACAGAGTCTCAGTTAGTAGACGGCAAATGCCCGGACTGCG